>Ga0316206_1000037_pt1 | contig 305893 bp, 309 predicted proteins | sample 6monthpyrite_MG_FD_204942 | JGI IMG/M metagenome (GOLD analysis project Ga0316206, IMG submission 204942) | Microbial mat bacterial communities from mineral coupon in-situ incubated in ocean water Damariscotta River, Maine, United States -... | ecosystem: Environmental > Aquatic > Marine >...
ATCGTTCTATGGCTGCTCGGTATGGCGATGGTATTAACGGAAAAGCATTATCAATTTCAAGCGAATAGCCTACGCAAAAGAAGAGTGCTATCGATGGTATTCATAGGATTACAGATTATTTATAATACGAAAACACGGCTATCGAAAGATGATATTGACGCAGCGTGGCGACAGCTCAATGTCATTCAAGAACAGTTTGCAGAATAAATTCGAGGGGATACCTCAGGGTCAGAGTAAAAACTATTTGCAAATCATTTTGAGTTTTTACTCTGACCCTGATGGATCCCCACGAAATTTAGTGTACCCGGTCATTGCGAGGAAGTACTGAAAAATAAGTATTTTTCAGTACTGACGCGGCAATCTCGTTGTTATTCCTATTTATCATGAGATTGCTTCGGTCATTTTATTCTCTCGCAAAGACGTGCTTTTACTGCAGTATAGAGACGTTTTTTGTTAAGTTGTTGTTTTTGATCGGTTTTATTATAAATTTCGTGGGGATACCTCAGACTCTGACCCCAAATACCACTAAATACCAATACCTATGTTGTAAATATGCTGATTGCAAACCACATTCCTTGAACGCCATCGGTAAATCCAGCACACTGTGTATTAAGGGGTAAGACCCCTTTAATTTAAAAAATTCTAATCTCGGTTGCAGCATTCGGGATGATTTAATGGACTTAAGAGGTACGCAATGAACAGCGTGACTAGCAAACAGCCGGGCATGCCACCGGAAAGCCGCACTCTATTGCAGTCGATGTTACAAGACTTGTATCACTCATTCCGACATGATGCGGACGGCGTAATAGCTACTCACTTGCCTGAATTATCTCAGGCCGATCCAAATTGGTTTGGTTTATGTGCTATGACCCTGGATGGCTCGGTGCTGGAAGCGGGCGATAGTCGCATTGCGTTTACGGTTCAATCGATCGCCAAGCCGTTGATACTTGCGCTTGCGCTGGAAGACCACGACACCGATACTATCTTGCATAAGATTGGTGTTGAGCCCACTGGTGAGCGGTTTGATTCGATCCTGTATTCAGAGGATCCAGAAAACCCTAAGCTGAATCCATTCATGAATGCTGGTGCGATTGCCACACTTGAGCTGATTGACGGGAAAAACCTGGAAGAACGCTTCACTCGAATTTGTGGTTTATTACAGCGTTTTTTATCAAAGCCTATCGTTATGGATGAAAATGCGTTGGCGTCGCGTCGTTTGTCCGACCATCACAATCGCGCCATTGCTTACCTGTTGCTTAGTCGGGGACTTATTAAGGGGCCAGTGGAAGATCTCCTCGAACTTTATCAGCGGATATGTTGTATTTCGCTGGACTGTCAGGATCTGGCTACTATTGCAGCGGTATTGGCTAACGCGGGCGTTCATCCAACCAGCAATAAACAAGTGTTGCCCGCCGAACACGTCAAAACCATTCTGTCGGTTATGCAGACCTGTGGTATGTACGAGTTTTCAGGTCAATGGGCATATCGCGTGGGCTTGCCGGCGAAAAGTAGTTTATGTGGCGCTATGCTTGTGGTTGTGCCTGGTCAATTTGGTTTTGCTGTGTATTCTCCACCACTTGATGAAGTGCATCAAAAAAGTGTGCGCGGCTTGAAAGTGTGCGAGGCATTATCAAGGAAACTCGGCCTGCATATGTTCCGGACTGCCGCTTGTAAAACGCCTTTAACAAAAATTCAACACACTCAAAACTCAAAGCCGTACCACAGCGACCATGACATAAACCAATTACTAACTCGAATTTATGAGCGCACAAAAGGAGGCGTTGAGGGCCGTTGTTACAATATTGCCCCCGATGTGTTTAGCATCGATCCGGATGCGCTCGCCATTTGTATTACAACCGTGGATGGTCGCCGTTTCGCGATAGGAAATCGTGATGCGCCATTCTTAATCCAGTCCATCTCGAAAGTTTTTGCTTATGGATTGGCACTGGAAGATCACGGCCGTGAGGTGGTGCTGCAAAACGTCGATGTGGAGCCCAGTGGTGATCCCTATGATGGGATCATTCGTCTGGAACAGCGCTCCAAACGCCCGCATAATCCTATGGTAAATACGGGTGGCATTGCGACTACTGGCTTGATTAAAGGTGAAGGCCCAGCGCAACGATTAGACCGAATACTGAACATGTATGAACGATTTATAGGGCATGAAGTTCATATCGATATGCGCACTTACCTGGCCGAAACCACGTCAGGCGATCGCAACAAAGCCATTGCTTATCTGTTACGCCATTTTGGCTTGTTGGAAAATGAAGTGGACGATGCCCTGAGTCTTTATTTGCAGCAATGCAGCGCTGTTATCAACTGTGAAGACCTTTCCACTATGGGTGCAACATTGGCTAATGGTGGTGTCAATCCACTCACTAACCAACGAGCGATACAAGAAGATTATGTTAGTGACTTGCTTACTGTCATGTATACCTGCGGTATGTATGATTTTGCAGGCGAGTGGAGTTACCGCATTGGCTTGCCGGCAAAGAGCGGTGTAAGTGGCGGAATACTTGCGGTTGTGCCCGGCCAAATGGGGATCGCAGTTTATTCACCACGACTGGATCTGCACGGCAACAGCATTGCCGGCATTAAGGCACTTGAATCCATTTCCGCTGAATTAAACCTGCATATTTTTTCCGGTAGGTAATGCCATTCACCAGATAGATCCAGTCAGTCGAGTTCCCAACGGCCCACGTTTGCCAGCACTTCCTGAGGGTGCTCAAACTGTTCCATGAGCAGACTGTGGTAGAAACATTCTTCGTTGGAACGCAAACGGTCGGTTGCAAAGCGTGATTTATACGCTTCAGTATCAATACCCGAAGCTGTGCGTTTCAATACCTCCGGTAACAGGTCGACCATACCGCTGCCTTCATCGAACTGTTCTTTATTACGCCAGGTAATGTCAGTTGGTAACAAATCCTCAAATGCTTTGCGCAAGATCCATTTTTCAATACGCCGACCATCGTCTTGGGTCTGAAGTTTGAACCGGACTGGTACAGTCTGCGCCATGGCTATCACCTCGGTATCGAGAAACGGTACCCGCGCCTCAATGGCATGGCGCATGGTCATGCGATCCACCCGTTGCAGGTTGATATTGTGTAGTCGTGTTATCGAACGACGCAGTTCCTTGTGTAACGTTTCATCGTCGATAATGTCTTTGTGATAGGTATAGCCGGCAAACAATTCATCGGCACCTTCTCCGGTGAGAATGACTTTCACATTGTCGGCCGCTAAGCGCGCGGCGAACCAGGTGGGAATCGCGCTGCGTACCAGATCCTGATCGAAGGATTCCAGATGGTAAATGATCTCGGGTAGTGCTTCGATTACCTCAGTGGCCGTGTATATATATTCATGATGGATAGAACCAATGTGATGGGCGACGCGACGGGCGGCTTCCAAATCACGTGAGCCTTCGTTGCCTACAGAAAAGGTGTGAAGCTCGGGCATATATTTTTTTGCAACTGCCGCAATGATACTGCTGTCGAGCCCGCCCGAAAGAAATGCACCTAAGGGCACATCACTCAACAAGCGTTTCTTCACTGCGGTCTCTATGGTTTCACGAACCTCACGTGTGTGGACCTCCAAATCCAGTTCTAGTGGAACGTGATCTGGCACTTCATAATAAGTATGAAAACCACTGTTGGAGTCGTAAAGAGTGCCGGGCGGAAACTCTTTGATATTCTCGGTTAACGGTGTCAGTGCCTTGAGCTCCGAGGCAAAGTACATCGTCTCGGTACCATCTTCACTTTGTTGATGTCCATAGTACAACGGCTTGATGCCGATGCGATCACGCGCCAGCACCAGCCGATCGCCCTCAGAAATGGCAAAAGCAAACATACCGTCGAGAAACTGCGGGGTCGATAATCCGTGCTCCTCAAAGAGGTGGAGAATGGTTTCGCTATCGCTGTGGGAGCAGAAGTTATGGGCTTCGACAAGTTGTTTGCGCAATTGCGGGTGGTTGTAGATCATACCGTTGGCAACCAGGGTAGCGCTATGATCTTCATTGTTGATTGGTTGCTGGCCGTGATCCGGGTCCATAATGGCCAGTCGGATATGACCCAACACTCCCTGGTTAAGTTGGACATGCATCCCGTTACCATCCGGTCCACGGTGGCGCAACGCATCGATCATACCTTGCACCTTCGATTGGTCGACGTTTCCCCAAATTCCTACAATTCCACACATAAAAACCACCTTGAATTACTTGTACGTATTAGCCGTAAACTATTTCAGTATATCCTTTTATGTGTTGGAAGTATCATGATGGTATTCCAAATATTCTTCCAAATATTAGACCTCAAATATTAATGCAGTCTGTTAGTGAAATATAATATAGATAGAATATTTTGTGCATAGCAGCCGTTTCAGAGTTGCAATAACTACCAAAACTTCCACATGTATGCGATTATGAAATGATGTTGCATAGTGCAACATGGTGTCTGTATATCAAGGTTTGATATGCTGACAGGCAATGTATAATTTAAAATAAAAACAATGGATTACGGAATTATATTAATGATTGATATATATATATAACTATACACAAGGTAATGTAATGAGGCTGGCGAATGCAGAAGACTTACCTGGAATTGTTGATATATATAATTCAACGATAAGTTCTCGCAAGTCGACTGCGGATACAGAAATAGTAACTCTTGAAAGTAAGAATGAATGGTTTGTAAAACACTCGAAAACTAGACCAATATTGGTAGAAGAATTAAACGAAGACATTGTTGCATGGGTCAGCTTTGAAAGTTTTTATGGGAGACCTGCTTACCATTCGACTGCGGAAATTAGCATATATGTTGATGCTAAATATAGAGCACAAGGCATTGGGTCGAGGGTACTTATCGAGTCGATAGAGTTATGCCCAGCACTAGGGATAAATAATCTTATCGCATTTATCTTTTCACATAACAAAGAAAGCTTGACCCTCTTTGAAAAGCATGGCTTCATAAAATGGGGCGAGCTACCAAAAGTAGCCGAAATGGATGGTAATCTGTTTAGTCTTTCTATATTAGGTATTGATGTAACTGTACATAACAAGCGCTTGCACCAGACCGTATAAAACGCGGCTCCAGGTGAAGCTTAACGTTATACATAAAAAAGAATTAACAAAAAAATTATTTCTAACTGTCTTAGTACTATTGTATATATGGTCATGTTTTATATTGCTTGAGCCATTTGAACCAATTAAACCAACTGGGTTAAGCATCTTTTTTGGCACAATAATCGGTGGAATGATATTATCATTTCATGTTTTTCTAAGTAGCAGTTTTGAAATAAAAGAAAACGGTAACCTTTTAACAAAAATAAATATTTCTATGTCGGGCTTATACCTTTTAATTATTACCCTTTACTTTGGTTGTATTTTTGTATGCCAAAGCTATAGAAAGTATATGTTGCATAAAAAGGAATAACGAGACATGGTCTCGTTAATACAACTGTTAGGCATATCATATGAGTATTAATTAGGAATTATAATGATTATTCTGAATAGTATATTGTTAACAATATTAATGATTATTTTTTTAATCGTTGCTTTAATTTATTTAGCACCCAATGCTGTAACGCGTTTTGCTCTCAATTCTGAGCGTAAACGTTCGAATCTTGTTCGTAAGGAAATCGATCTGCCGAATGGTCTGCATTATGCCTACCTGGAGGGTGGTCAAGGCGAGCCTCTATTATTGTTACATGGTTTTGGTGGGAATAAAGATACTTTTGTTCGTGTTTCACGTTTTCTAGTAAAAAATTTTAGAGTTATTATTCCTGACATCATAGGTTTTGGTGAATCCTCGCATCCGTCTCAGGCAGACTATTCACCATCCTCACAAGTTGAACAGTTAAGAGTCTTGTTGCAAACATTGGGAGTGGAAAAAATTCATCTTGCTGGTAATTCGATGGGTGCGCAGATCGCGATGATCTATTCATCACTTTACCCTGACGAAGTCAAAAGCTTATGGCTGTTGAGCCCTGCAGGCATATGGAGTGCACCGAAAACTGATATATTGCGTAGTATCACCGAGACAGGTCGTAATCCTTTGATAGCTGGAAACACTGAAGAATTTAAGCAAGTTATGGCAATAGGGATGAGGAAACCGCCATATATTCCTAAGCCGATGCTAAATGTGTTGGCTCAAGAGCGCATCCAGAATGCTGAGTTGGAAGAACATATATTTCAACAACTCTTTGAATGCTCGGTAGAAAATCAGGTGGCTGGTATAGAAACACAAACATTAATTATTATTGGTGATCAGGATCGTGTTCTATCAGTCGAAACTATAGAGATTTTAGGTAAACTTTTACCAAATTCTAAAGCTATTATTATGCAGGGTGTCGGTCATGTACCAATGTTTGAAAAACCGCAAGAATGCGCAAAAGATTATTTGTCTTTCATGAAATCCATTCGAAAATGACTAGAAAACATCAAGTTAATATGCGAGTGAAAAAATCGTGACTCTTTTGAATACGACTGAGCTTAAACGTTATAGTGTAGAAAAAAAGAATATTCATGGTTCAAAAATCAGCACATAATTCTATATGGAAAACAACGGATGTAATGATTACCATCACATTAGTAGCTGGTATTATTTTGGATATTTTTGTTCTAAATCTAGGATCAATTCCTTTCTCGCCTTTATTCCGTCTTTTTCTTGGCAGCTTTTTTATTCTGGTGGGACTTTCGTTAATATTGCTTGCCAAAAAGGCATTTAATAAAAATAAACAACCATCGGGGCCTGGAAAGCCAACTACGAAAATAGTCGATGATGGTATTTTTAAATATTCAAGAAATCCACTTTATCTGGGTATTGTTATAACGCTTATAGGTGGGGGTATCACTTTTGATAATTTATGGTTTATTGTATTGGTTATTCCATTGATTGCGGTCATTCACTTTGCTCTAATAATTCCTGAAGAACAATATTTACTCGATATATTTGGTGAAGATTACGAAATTTATTTAAAAAATGTTAGACGATGGTTATAAAACACCTAACAAGGTCAATCAGCGTGGATAAAAATAAGCGCCGCGAAAAACTCGCGCCACATATTTCCCAGCATGGGATAACGGCCTTGATTGGTATCACACTACTATGTATTTTTTATATGTGGAAATAACGAATACTTTAGGGTCAGAACCTGTGGGATCCCCACAAAATTTTCCATTAACGGTCAGTACTGACGCGGCAATCTGGTTGTAAATATATCTTCTTTTTCAGATTGCCACGCTCACTTCTTGTTTCTATTCAGAGGACGATTATTGGCGCTATCGAAATGACTTAACTGAAGCCACTAACAAAAACCAAACCATCATTCATGCTTATGTATTCATGACCAATCATGTCATTTAGTAGTTACACCACAGCATGCACATAGCATTTCTCATAAAAATAAAACTTACGGTGTAAGTTAAAGTGACACCAGCTTACAACGGAAACTCCAATGTACTTGAGCCTATTAAATTATTATTACAAAATGGTAATAGTACACAGCCGTTGAAATAGATTATTATTCGTTACTATGAATATTCTGTTAGTCGAAGACGATATAGAAGCTGCCAGCTATCTCATAAAGGGATTTATTGAAAGTGGTCATGATGTAAATCATGCTGCTGATGGTGAGGCTGGTTTAGAGTTGGCATTAAAAACTAGCTACGATGTGCTTGTAATAGACCGTATGCTACCCAAGCGTGATGGTATTTCAATTATCCAGAAACTACGGGCTGATGGTATTCATACACCTGTACTGATTTTGAGTGCGCTGGGCGAAGTGGATAACCGGGTAGAAGGTTTACAAGCTGGCGGTGATGATTACCTGGTTAAACCCTATGCCTTTTCTGAGCTTCTTGCACGGCTTGATGCGCTTGTTCGGCGCGGACAACTCCCTGAAACACAAACTTGTTTGTGTGTTGCCGATCTGGAGCTGGATCTTATCAGCCATAAGGTTAACCGCGCAGGTCAGTTGATTCGTTTACAACCTAAAGAACTTCGTCTGCTCGAATATCTGATGCGTCATGTCGGCCACATTGTTACCCGTACGATGTTGTTGGAAAAAGTATGGGGTTTTCATTTTGATCCCGAAACCAATGTCATTGATACACAAATCAGCCGTTTGCGGGCAAAGATTGACAAAGGTTTTGACCGACCACTACTACATACCATTCGTGGTAAAGGGTATCGACTCGGTGAATCTGCATAGATTGATTAACACCTCGGCCATTCAGCTGGCCTTACGTTATGCCATGTTCTATGCACTTCTGAGTGCAGTGGGGTTAGGTGCGATTTATTGGGCGACCAGCCATTTTGTGGATGCTCAACTAGAGGCCGGCCTCGAACAAGAACTTACAGCCTTGACCCGGGTCGATGCTGAACAAGGTAGAGAAAAGCTAGCAACAATCCTCAACACAGAAAACCAAATGGGACGTAAAATTCACCGCTATTATCTACTTGTGGGGGGTAACGGAATATCTCTGGCAGGAAATTTGAGGAATTGGCCTACTGGTATTAACACTGATAGCCAGGTGCAGAACATCTGGGTTGAGTCCAGTTGGGTACCGGGTGGTTTGAAAGAAAATGCTGGCTACTGGCCGGCAATCGCGGCGGTATTACCTGATGGTTCCAAGCTCCTGATTGCGCAGCGCATTGATGCCACTGAAGATCTTCAGGAATTTATTTTATCCATTATGGCTGTAACTCTAATACTGTCCGTTGCGCTGGCACTCACAATGGGGTTACTGCTAGGACGTTCGATTCTTAAAAAAATCGATGCTATTAATGCTATTGCCCGTGCTATTGTTTCTGGCGATCTTAATCAGAGAATTCCACTCAGCAAAAAAAATGATGAATTTGACGAGCTGGCCCAACACCTGAATGCGATGTTGGCCCGTATCGAACAACTAATCATTGGTATGCGTCGAGTTACCGATAATATTGCACACGATTTACGTCGTCCTCTGTCAAGGTTACGCAATCGTTTAGAAGTTACCTTACTGGAATCGCGTGATGAGAAGGAGTATGTCAACACCATGCAGCAGACAATCACCGATACTGATGGGCTTATCCACACTTTCAACGCATTATTAGAAATTGCTCAAGTGGAAGCCGGTGGTTTCCGTGGAGAATGGCAGCAAGTCGATCTAAGTGCGTTGTCAATGGAACTCAGTGAACTTTATCATGACCAGGCCATAGAGGCTGGTAAAACATTCGACATTCAGATTGAGCCTGATATGCAAACGAAAGGTAATCGCCACCTATTGGCGCAAGTCATTAGCAATCTGTTAGAAAACGCCATTAAATACACTCTCAAAGATGGCCATATCAAGTTATGTCTGGATTGTTATCAAAACCATCCTCGTTTGACGATCAGCGACAACGGCCCCGGTATTCCTTTGGACCAACATGAATTGGTACAGGAACGTTTCGTTCGTCTGGAAAGCGCACGAAGTTCAAATGGTAGTGGGCTAGGTTTAAGTTTGGTAAAAGTGGTAGCGAAACTGCACGAAGCAGAACTACAACTAAGTGATAACATGCCAGGTCTACGAGTCACACTATTATTTAAATAATGGATCTAGTACTAAATTCTAAATGTTTAAAATTGCTTTAATTATGAAGCAGACTATAAAAACTTACCATTTCGTAATACTTAGCCCTTAACTAGCCAAACTTACCAAATGGTAACAACCATAAGGATTATTATTCTCTAAGCTACACATTAAGTGTTTTGTTATCGATGCTGTGCGCGCTGAAGCAAAAAAAATTAAAAATATATTACATAAAGAAAAAAACGTGATTTCTGTTAAATGAAAAATTTACCCGTAACACTGTTTTTCATACGGCATTAAGTTTTATAGAAATAGAAACCTTATCTATGATTAGGAAATGAATATTGTCTTTAGGTGATAATTGTGAAATTGCTATCCACTGCCAGGGCGTGACCAAGACCTATGGGGAAGGCCCTGCGCAAGTGGTTGCCCTACATGGAATTGATCTTGATGTTTATGAAGGTGAATTGCTCATGCTTGTCGGCCCATCAGGGTGTGGCAAGACAACGTTAGTATCGATCATTGCTGCGATTCTCGATCAGGAAGAGGGTGAATGCCAGGTATTCGGGAAGGAATTAAAACACATGGATCCAATGGATAAGTTGCGCTTTCGTGGCCAGTCAATTGGTTTTGTATTTCAAGTGTTCAATCTTTTACCCGCACTTACGGCGCTAGAGAATGTGTCAGTCCCTTTGCTAATAAATGGTGTATCACGTGAGAATGCAGAGATAAAGGCGCGCAACGTCCTTAATTCGGTAGGCTTGGGTGAACGCGTTGATGCTTTACCGTCTCAGCTTAGTGGCGGTCAACAACAACGTGTCGCCATTGCCCGAGCGCTTGTGCACAATCCAAAGCTGATCATCTGTGACGAACCAACAAGTAATCTTGATCACAAAACCGGATTCAATATGATAAACCTTCTTCGTGATGTTGCAAAAAGTCCGGACAGGGCTTTGATTATCGTAACGCATGATACGCGTATACTAGGATTTGCAGACCGTATTGCACGCATGGATGATGGTCGGATTATCGATGTCAGCGCAGGGAAAAATACGGCAGGTCAGCAATGAACCGGAATTACATATTACCCTTGATCGCCGGCCTCGGCGTTATTATTGCGGTTGTGGTGATTATCGATAATAATCAGCCAACACCAAAACGCCCCCTGGTTATTCAGCCATCGCTGTCTCCCTATGCCTCCGTTATTGCTGGTGTGGGTATTGTTGAGGCATCTACAGGAAATATCGCTATTGGCACACCGGTACCGGGCATTGCCACAAAAATCTATGTAAAGGTTGGGGACCACGTTAAAGCAGGTGATGCACTGTTCAAGATTGATGACCGTGATCTTCAGGCTCAACTTCTTACAGCGCTTGCGAAAGTCAACGAAGCCGTGGCGTTATTACAAAAACCCATGCATCGACTTGAATACCTGGAGCAGCTTGAACAAAGCGATTCAAGTGCGGTCAGTAAGCAGAATTTGAGTGATCTCCGAGATGACGTTGCCCAGGCAGATGCCGCATATGAACTGGCTAAAGCCCAGGCTGAACAAATAAAGACAGAAATTAATCGTCGTACGGTACGCGCACCTACAGCAGGCCAAGTTTTGCAATTACACATGCGTCTGGGTGAGTATGTTGATTCTGCCAGCACAACTGTTCCAATGTTACTTTTCGGTGGGGACAGCAAATTATATGTACGCGTCAATATTGATGAAACGGAAAGCTGGCGCTTTCAATCCGAGGCAAAGGCTGTTGCATTTGTTCGAGGTAATTCGAATTTGAATATTTCACTTCAGTTCGAATATTTTGAACCCTATATTAAACCAAAGACTTCACTAAGTGGACTGAGTACTGAACGAACGGATGTGCGTGTGCTGCAAGTGATCTATAGTTTTGATCATGCTGAGCTACCGGTGTATGTGGGGCAGCAATTAGATGTATTTATTCAGGCAAATTCTGTTACGCCGAAAAATACCGAAATGAAAAACTAGATGCTGCATATAGCCTTAAAAATGCTGATGGGTGACCGGGCTAAATATACCGGCTTGCTAGTGGGCATCGCTTTTACAGCCTTCCTCGTCACCTTTGCGGCATCCTATTTTGCTGGGTTCATGACGCTGGGCTTTTCTCTCATTTCAGAAAACACGGCGGCGGATGTATGGATTATGGATCCCGCTGTGGATTCTGTCGAGCAAACCATTAACATGCCAGACTATGTTCTGGACCGTGTCCGCAACGTTGATGGTGTGCGATATGCTACACCGCTTACACTTGGCAAAACGGATGCAAGATTTCCAAATGGGCGTTTTCAAACGTTTGAAGTTATCGGCGTTGATAATGCCACACTTGCCGGTGCACCTTTTTTAAAGGACGGTACAACGCCGACGGTGCTCCATGCGCCTGATGCCGTTATTATTGATGCTGGTGGTACCAGTGGTAAACTTGAAACACCGATCTTAAAAGCCGATCAATGGCCTGCCGACGGAGTCCATCTTAATGTAGCAACGCGCGAGCTGATGACGGGTGATGAACTACTGGCTAATGACAAGCGAATTAAAATTGTGGGCCTATCCGAGACACTACACAGGTTTCCACCCAGGCCACTAATTTATACGACTTACTCCAACGCCGCTCGCATCCTACCGCAAGAACGACATTTGTTGACGTTTATTTTGGTGACAAAACAGCCTGGAATAACCGCACGTGAGCTGGCGCAACGTATTCAGAAACACACGGGCCTGCGCGCGCGCTCGTCGGAAGATTTCAAAGCCGATACAGTGCGTTGGTATCTTGTTAACTCGGAAGATGTTGGTGATATGGGTGCGATGATTATCCTGGCTATGTCAGTGGGCTTCGGTGTTACTGGTGTCATGCTGTATATGTTCACGTATGAGAATATAAGACAATATGCAGTGCTCAAAGCAATGGGGGCAACACCGCAAACTCTACTCTTGATGATTCTCGTACAGGCAGGGATTTGTGCGCTTATCGGTACAGGTCTCGGTCTCGGTGTGTGTGGAATTGTAGGTGAGGTTATGACGAGAATAGGATTTCCGTTTCGCATGATGTGGTTTACACCGCTGATTGGAACTGTTGGAGTATTGATCGTCAGTCTCACCGCTGCGGCAATAAGCGTACGTCCAGTGCTGAAGCTGGCACCCGGTGTAGTCTTTGCGGGCCGATGAAATTTTGTACCCTACAGAAAATATAAGGTTTACCCCCAGGCTTCCAATTGATGACAAATGATAAACACCATTAAAGTTTTAAATTCCTATCTGATATTTCTAGTAGACATATTAGGGCATTTGCCCTAATATTGTTAATGTGATTGATATAGGGGGATATTCCTGTCCACAGATATATTTAAATATTTTCAGTTCGGGAATCTGATATGAATGGTATATCCAAGCGAGAACAAATTATTGCTGCGGCTGATCAGCTGTTTTATCAATATGGGTTTGAACATACGTCCTTTGCTCACATTACAGATGCCGTGAAAATTTCCCGAGGTAATCTTTATTACCACTTTAAAACCAAAGATGAAATCCTGGATTCAGTGATCAATCTCAGGATGGCCAATACTCAAGCGATGTTGAATCAATGGGTGGAAGAGGGTGAAACTCCAGCTGATCGTATTCGATGTTTTATCAATATTCTGATAATGAACAGGGTGAAAATTAAACGCTTTGGCTGCCCGATTGGTACATTAACCACGGAGCTGGTTAAACTTAATCATTCTGCTCAGAAAGATGCAAATAAACTCTTTACTTTGTTTCGTATCTGGCTAAAAAATCAATTTAAGCAATTGGGCTACACAAAAAGTGCAGATGAGTTGGCCATGCATCTGTTAGCTCGTAGTCAGGGTGTGGCGACTTTGGCCAGCGCCTTTAATGATGAGAAATTTATTAAACAAGAAGTTAATCATTTGTACGAGTGGTTGGCTGAGTGCACCGACAGCACAGTTTAATAGTGGTTATTAATTTTAATTTGGAGAGCCTATTGGATGTTTATAATTTTACTAAAATTTTCTGAAAATAAAAGCCAGGCAGAAAAATTTATACAGGGTCATAAAGACTGGATCAAACATGGTTTTGACGAAGGTATATTTTTAGTTGTTGGGAGTTTACAACCAAATATGGGCGGAGGCATTGTTGCACATAATACTTCGTTAGAAGAACTACAACAGCGTGTAAATGAAGATCCTTTTGTTGCACAAAACATTGTCACAACAGAAATTTTAGAAATCGCTGCAAACCAAACGGATGAACGTTTAAATTTCTTGTTAGGTTAAACTTGCTGCATCTCAGGAATAATTTATGAGCGACTCGCGCAATTTTCAAGATAGTGTAATGTGCCCAGGATTGTTTTAAAGGTTTTTAGCTTCGAGCTTCTAAGGCGCGCAGGCTGGCGCGGCAATCTTGCATACTTTGAGTCACGCACGAAGAATATTGCCGCGCTATCGATCGCAATGAAATGTTCTTTTTAGCGGGTGATTAAATTTTCACATGCTTATAACAATTTTCCCCATTTGTTGATTAGACTCCATATATTCATGTGCTTGCTGTATCTGGTTGAAAGTGAAAACTTTATCTATGACAGGTTTTATTTTTTTTGAATTAAATAAATCTAATAGGAAAGACTTGGCACGTTCTAACTTAACTTTATCCTGGCTCATTTCAAAAATAGTATACCCTCTGATGATTAGACCCTTAGCTAAAGCTGTAAATAAAGGATATTCTGTAGGCTTGTCATCTAAAGCACCGTATTCAATAATTTGACCACCTTTGCTAGTCACTTCAGCAAGTTGAGACAAAATAGGGCCACCTATTGGATCAAAAACAAGTTCTACTCCCTTGTTCTGCGTAATATTCATTACCTTCTCAATAAGATTTTCAGAGTTTGTCTGAATGACATAATCAGCACCTTGTTCTAACAAAAATTTCTTTTTACTTTCACCACGAGTCGTTACGATTACTGTTGCTCCCTGGTTCTTAGCGATTTGAATTGCTGCTACACCGACACTACTGCTTGCTGCTGTAATTAAAACATTTTGTCCTTGTTTTATTTGTCCTATATCAATGAGTGCACCATAAGCAGTAATATATTGCATCCAGATTGATGTGCTTTGTTGAGCAGTAAATGATTCGGGGCATTTAACTACCGCATAGCTTGGCACAACTGCACGTTCCGCATATACACCATATTTTCCCATTGAAAAAGCAGGAATAGTACTTACCCGATCACCGACTTTAAAATCATTGACATTTTTTCCAACTGCATCGATGGTTCCCGACGCTTCATAGCCTAACCGCGAAGGTAGTTCTGGAGTTTCAAGATAAGCGCCATTTCTAAACATAACTTCTGCACGATTCACACCTATGGCTTCTACTTTAATTCTTAACTCATAGTCGTCAGGTTCATTTATTGGTAGATTTTCAATTTTTAAAACTGATGCGTCACCTGTTTTGTGAAAACGCACAACTTTTATTGTTGAGATACTCATGTATTTTTCCTTTTAACTTATTAGATGGAATTGACTTTGCATACTTTGGTCACGTAGGGGAATGATTTCTTGATATGCTTTAGAACGGTACCAGTTAATGGCTTTGTCTCTATCAGGGAACTGAATTACAACTTTCGTTTGAAATAATGATTCACCATGAAGTTTTTCAATTGGCCCTTTGGCTATAAATTCACCTTCATATGGTATAAGTGTCTCAGAAGCCATTACACTGTATGCACTTAGCTTGTTTTTATCTGTGGGTGTTAAATCGATAATAATTAGAGCTGCCATAGATTCTATTCCTTTGCTTGATTGTTTGACAAAGCATAGGAAAGTTGTAATTATTTAACAATATCGATTATATGAACGGATTGTTTCAAAATATGAACAATGTAAAACACTTTTCCTCTCTACTTATTTTTGCTGAAGTTGCTAACAAGCAATCGTTTACACTTGCGGCAAAGAAATTAGGAATGAGTAAATCTGCTATTAGTCAGCAACTCAAACGCCTGGAAGAAGATATTGGCCAGCAACTTTTATCCCGTCATACGAGAGGGATGTCACTAACCGCTGCTGGTGAAAAATTACTTAGTCGTTGTGAACTATTACGTGATCAGGTCGATTTAGCCTTTGAAGAACTAAATCGGGGTAAAGAAACTCCGTCAGGTACTTTTGCTCTGACTATCCCGCATTCTTGTGAAAAAGAAATTGTTATTCCAGCTTTAAGTCAACTTTGCATTGAGTTTCCTCAAATAGAGCCAGAAATATTAGTAACTGATGAAACCAAAGATTTAATTCATGATAATTTAGATGTAGCCATATACGGAGGTGAACTGAAAGATAGTAATTATCGAGCACTGCCTATTGGTACAGTAAGTGAGATTTTTTGTGCCACACCATCATATGTTCACAAGTATGGTGAAATATCAGAGGTAGATGATCTTCAGAAACATCACGTAATAGCGACATCCTGGCAAAAAAATGCCCTGGAAATTTATAATAACAATCTATTAGCTGAAAAAAAATTAGTTAATTTAAATTATTTTGCAAAAACTAATACTTTGCCAACAGCACTTGAAATGGTTTTGCATGATATGGGGATTGCACTGTTGCCAGAATTTGTCATTCAATCAGAAATTGCTAACGGACGTTTAGTTAGAGTTCTTCCCGAATATCAAGGATGGCAATGGCCGTTTTATATGGTTCATCGATTCCATGGCGAAAAGCCAATTTATGTTTCTCGCTTTTACCAATTAGTAAAACATTTTTTTGCTAAAGCAAATATAAATATTTAATTCACATAACAAGAGCAAGTCCTGAGTGATCCCCACAAAATTAACCATTACCGGTCATTTTGTGGGGATCCCACAGATTACGAAATCGTCAACGCCGATTGTAATAAAACCCTGTTGCATTTTCTACCCCTTACAACATACTGGACAACAACGTCGCTGGCAAAAGGGGACGGAGGCTGAGGTATCCCCACGAAATTTATAATAAAACCGATCAAAAACAACAACTTAACAAAAAACGTCTCTATACTGCAGTAAAAGCACGTCTTTGCGAGAGAATAAAATGACCGAAGCAATCTCATGATAAATAGGAATAACAACGAGATTGCCGCGTCAGTACTGAAAAATACTTATTTTTCAGTACTTCCTCGCAATGACCGGGTACACTAAATTTCGTGGGGATCCCTCAGGGACGGAGGGATTTAAAAGAGAATAATTGGTTGAAAAATATTTTCTCAATCCCCTTTATGCCGATCTCTGCTATTTAACTTTGCTAAACTTTCGTAGCAACAACTTTTCTATTTCCACCAGTACCAACACCGACGACGCTACGATGATCACTCGTAACCAGGCTTCGGCACTCATGGCGGTGGTGGCGAATAGTATTTGCATGGGGACGAGGTAGGTAAAAGCCAGCTGAAAAATTATCAGTAGGCCGATGGCATAAAGCACATACCGGTTACCAAACAATCCTGCATAGGTCAGTGATGGTGCAAGTAGGTAGCGGGCGCTGAACAGGTAAAATATTTCAAACATGACCAGGGTATTTACGGCGATGGTACGTGCCAGTTCGATAGACGTCCCCTGGTCTCGCTCCCATAAGAATAAGCCGAAGGTTCCTGTGACGATGATTAGTGATACAAAGATGATACGCCAGATGAGGAACTTGGTCAGGATAGGTTCTTTTGGATCCCGGGGTGGGCGTTGCATGACGGAACGTTCTGCTGGTTCAAAGGCGAGAGTCAAAGCCAGGGTCACTGCAGTAATCATGTTGACCCACAAGATCTGAGCCGGGGTGATCGGTAACAGGCGACCCATCATTATCGCTGCGATAATGGTGAGTGCTTCACCCCCGTTGGTGGGCAGTATGAACAGGATAGATTTCTTCAGGTTGTCGTAGACCGTGCGGCCTTCTTCAACGGCTTGGGCAATGGAAGCAAAATTGTCATCGGCGAGTACCATCTCGGCTGCTTCCTTGGCGACCTCGGTACCCTTATGGCCCATGGCGACACCGACATCGGCGCGTTTTAGAGCCGGCGCGTCATTGACACCATCGCCGGTCATGGCAACCACTTCTCCGCTCGCCTGGAGTGCGGTTACCAGTTGCAGTTTCTGCTCCGGTGACACACGCGCAAAAACATCACAGCGTTGTACAGTATCTTCAAGTTGTTGTTGGTTAAAATCATTGAGTTCACTACCGTTGACAACGGTAACACCATCACCAATACCCATCTGCGTACCGATAGCCCGAGCGGTAATGGCATGGTCGCCGGTGATCATTTTCACCCGGATACCGGCGGACTGGCAGGTGCGTATTGCCTGGATGGCTTCATCCCGGGGTGGATCGATAATGCCCACTACTGCCAGTAGGGTAAGCCCATCTTCCACATCACTAAAGGTTAGATTTTGATGCTCAGCGATAGAAGGTTTAAAGGCAATCGCCAATAATCGCTGACCGTTACTGGCCATGGTATGCATACAGGTTTCCCAGTAACTCTTTTCGATGGGGATATCTTCACCGCGCATGCGTTGCAAGTTGCACATTTCCAGTATGCGTTCTGGTGCACCCTTGAGGTAAATAAAGCCATGCCCGGTGTGGTCATGATGCAGGGTCGCCATGAAGCGATGTTGTGATTCGAAAGGGATGGCATCGGTGCGTGGATATTGTTGTTGGCAGTGGTTGAGTTCAAGGCCTGCTTTATGCGCCAGCGTCATCAGGGCGCCCTCGGTTGGATCACCCTGCATCAGCCACTGGCCATTAACTTCTGTTACGGTGGCGTCATTACACAATAAGGCTGCCTGCGCGACTTCGCGTAGGAGTGGAAATTCTTCCGGGGTTACTTCCTTACTGTCCAGACTAAAGGAACCGTGGGGATTATAACCGGCGCCACTGACCTCACAGATTCCAGCGCCGGTTGCGACACTTTTTACTGTCATTTCGTTGCGGGTGAGGGTGCCCGTTTTGTCAGAGCAGATCACCGTGACCGATCCCAGTGTTTCGACGGCTGGAAGCCGACGGATAATGGCATGTTTTTTAGCCATACGTTGTACACCGATGGCCAGGGTAATGGTCATGATGGCTGGCAGTCCTTCCGGAATACCAGCGACTGCCAAACCCACTGCGGCGAGGAACATATCGCTGGCAGAATAATCCTGAAGCAGAACCCCGTAGGCAAAAGTGGCCGCTGCGAGAATTCCAATGGCAGTCGTGAGCCACTTAGCAAAAATTGCCATCTGTCGCAGCAGTGGTGTAGTAAGCATTTGTACTTGACCCAACATGCCGCTGATGCGACCAATCTCGGTGTTGTCGCCAGTTGCTACAACGACACCCTGTCCCTGGCCGTAGGTAACCAATGTGCCAGAGTAGGCAAGACACTTACGGTCACCGATAGAAGCCTGTTCTATAACGGGCGTTGTGTTTTTTTCCACGGGTACTGATTCACCTGTGAGCATAGCTTCTTCGATGCGCAACTCACGGCTTTTGAACAAGCGCAGATCGGCTGGCACCTTGTCACCGGATTGCAGTAACACCACATCGCCAGTAACCAATTCTTCGGCCGGCAAGTTGATGAACTTGCCATCACGTTTTACCATTGCGTATTGGGAGAGCATGTTACTGATGGCTTCAAGTGCCTTTTCTGCTTTGCCTTCCTGTATAAAACCGATAATGGAATTGATGATGACCACGCCAAAAATAACACCGCTGTCTACCCAGTGACCCAGTAGAGCGGTGACGACTCCGGCTCCCAGTAATACATAAATAAGGACATTATGAAATTGGGCGATAAAGCGTGCTAGCGGGCCTTTTTTCTTCGCAGGATGCAAACGGTTGGGGCCGTACTCCTGCAATCGGTGCTGTGCATCCAGTTGCGATAGGCCATCAACCGATGAAGAGACCAATTTAAATACGTCATCGGTATCGTTGCTATACCAACTCGAAACGTGCTGTGCTTGTTGATGAGCCATTTGTATTCCTTAAAATAAAAAGGGGTCGGTAACAACTGATAGTCATTTGTAGCAAGTTATATAGCATTGATCCAACCTCAACATCCATCTGAACTAACACCGTTATTTTTTATACTATAAAAAATATTTTTCTCTGTTTTATATTTATCATTCTTTTAACCCTGATCATTTTTGTTACACGGGCCACGGTACTTTTCAGGAACATTATCTGGGCAGACACCGCATAGCTGGTTACCGGGAACTGCAAAGTCAATTTTGCGCGGGTAGGGTAGGTCCATTGTATCCATGATAGTTACAAATTCTTTAAGTGATTTGTTTTGTCCCAGTCGGGGATTACGCTCTTTCTCTTGCGCAATGGTAGTAATAAAACGTCCTTCATAATCATGTCCAGGGTAGACCAGTGTTTCGTCAGGCAGTGTGAAGAACTTTTCATGAATACTTTGGTAAAGCGTGGTGGCATCACCTGATTGGAAGTCGGTACGTCCACAGGCTTCAATTAACAGGGCATCGCCACTGAATAACATTTTTTGTGTGCCATTGTCGATGAGGTAGGCATGGTGATGATCGGTATGCCCCGGTGTAAACAGAGGATGGATTGTAATATGTCCGACCCGGAAGGGTATACCTTCTTCTATACCTATATCGGCACAGGGCAACGCGTCGACGGCCGGATATACAATTCGACTGCCACTGAGTGATTTCAAGCGTTGCGCACCACTCAGGTGATCAGCATGAATATGAGTATCCAGTGTATAGGTTAACTTCAACCCCAGGTCACTAAGGAGTTTTAGATCCCTCTCTGCTGTATCCAGTACCGGGTCGATTAACACCGTTTCACCGGTCTGATCGCAACTTAACAAATACGTATAGGTAGAGGAATCGGGTTCCAGTAATTGTTTGAATAACATAATATCTCCTGAGATATTCGTGGTTAAAATAAATTTGTTGTCGGAATCTGAGGGATCCCCACAAAATTTACCACTACAGGTCATTGCGAGGAAGTACTGAAAAAAAACATTTTTCAGCACTGACGCGGCAATCTGCTTGTAAATATATCTTCTCTTTCAGATTGCCGCACTCACTTTGTTTACTCGCAAAGTTATACTTTTAGCTTCAACGCAAAAATTCTAAAGTATTAAATTCATCAGGTTGTGGGTACTGGAGCTGCCGGTTCAAGTACTTCAGTTTTTATCATCCATCGATTCATCAGCTTGGCAGCAACAAGATCGCCGCAAACATTAACGGCGGTACGACTCATATCAAGAATTCGATCGACACCTAAAATTAGTGCTATACCTGCGGTCGGTATGCCTGCAGTTTCTAAAACCATGGCAAGAATAATAATACCAACACCGGGCGTTCCAGGTGAGCCTATTGATGCACCTACAGCGGTGACAATGACCAAAAGTAGGGTACCCATACCCAGATCAACACCAAAGACCTGTGCCAGAAATATGGTTGCGACGCCTTGATACAAGGCGGTGCCATTCATATTGATGGTAGCGCCTAGGGGAATAACAAATTGAGAAACAGATGGATGAACGTTGAGTTTTTCTTCAGCCGTTTTTATAGAAAGCGGCATCACGGCAGCTGAACTCGATGTTGAAAAAGCGAGTAGCAATACATCTCGGGTATTACGTAGAAAAAGTAAAGGGGACTCTCTTACTAGTATGTAGACAATCAATAGATATAATAATGTCAGCACGAGGAGGCCCAGTAAAACGGTGCCGACGTAGACGCCCATCCCCAGGATTGCGTTTAAACCTATCTTGGTGGTCAATTGTGCCATTAATCCAAACACGGCGACTGGTGCTAGTCGCATTGCCCAGCCGACTACTGTCATGCACACTTCCTGGAGCGACGCCATCAAGTCAAGTAAGGGTTTAGATTGCTCTTTTCGCATCATCACCAGTGCGACACCAAACATCATTGCAAATAAAACGACCTGTAACATTTGACCTTCAACCATCGAGCTTAACGGGTTGCTTGGTAATATCGTCATTATTTTTTGCGGAAGTTCTGCTAATGTTGGAGCGGTTGCCTGCGTAGAGGTGACAGACGCTGCACTTGCCTGAGCGGTTATTTTCAGGCTTGCAGCATCAACAAAGTTTCCTGGATTGATTATTTTTGCAACCGTTATACCAATAACTATCGCAACGGTCGTGGTAATTATAAAATAAACCACCACCCCCAACCCCATTTTCCGCAATTGCTCAAAACTTTCACTGGCGTTTAAACCAAGCACGACAGAGGCAAAAATAAGTGGCATGACAATCATTTGTATCAGAGTCAAAAACAATTGGCCGGGTATAGCCAACCAGTTTCCAGTTGTTGTCGCGGTATCGGCCTGCAGCCAGCCAGTCGTCGGTCCAATTAACATTCCGACGGCAATACCTAATACCATGCCGATCAGTACTTGTAACCATAATCGTCCCTTAACCAGCCTGTTAAGGTGATTGCTAAGATAATTGAACGGATTTTCGCTGGGTAAGTAATTTTTAATCATGCTTTTATTTAAAGCTATTTTTATAGTGATGTCTATTCAAAAGAAGTGGGCTATTTGGGTAACAGAGTAAATTTCTCCGATTTAATAATTTTAGTTAGCTTTAATTACTCGCTATTTTTTTTGTTCACTACGAATCTTCATAATTTTACCTAAATACTCATTTCCCCAGATCTGAATTTCTCTAAGTAATGGTACGAGTGTTAAACCAAATTCTGTTATTGAATATTCTACCTTAGGGGGTACTTCGGCAAAGACTTTTCGATGCACGATTTGATCGGCCTCCAATTCGCGAAGTTGTCTGGTTAGCATTCGTTGAGTAATACCGGGTAACAGACGGCTTAATTCATTGAAACGTTTGGTTTCACTTTGTAAATGATACAGGATAGGCGCTTTCCATTTTCCACCAATAACATCAATTGCGGCTTCAATCGGGCAGCCAAAGGAACAAACGGAGTCTTTTTCAGTATTCATGTTGAGATCCTGCCGTAATATAAATAGTAGTATACAAAAGTGTAGTATAGCACACAGCTGTACGTACTTACATATTTGGCTGTTTTCGAATAGTATCATATCTTCTTACTTAAATCTGAATAATGGAGAGTTAAATGAATACACTGGATGCAATTAAAGCCCGCCGCGCAATCAAACACTATGATGCAGAGCATCAAATGACGGAAGAACAAATAACCGAGCTACTGTCTTTGGCTGTTTTGTCACCCACCGCGTTTAATATTCAAAACTGGCGCTTTGTTGTAGTGCGGGATCCTGAATTACGCCAAAAAATCCGTGCAAGTGCCTGGGATCAATCCCAGGTTACCGATACCTCTTTATTCATTGTCCTTACCGCAGATTTAAAAGCATGGGAAAAACAACCTGTGCGTTACTGGAGTAATGCAGCAAAAGAAATTCAGGATTTCATGGTGCCTGCTATTGACGCGTATTACCGCGACAAAGATCAGGTTCAGCGCGACGAAGCGATGCGCTCTTGTGGCATCGTGGCACAAACCTTAATGTTGTCGGCGAAATCATTAGGCTATGATTCCTGCCCGATGGATGGTTTTGATTTTGATGCCGTTGCCAAGCTTATTAACTTACCCGATGACCATGTTATTGCGATGTTTGTTGCCATTGGAAAAGGCACCAAAGAGGCATGGCCACGGCCAGGGCAATTGTCATTGGATGAAGTCGTCATAACAAATAGTTTTTAAATGCTATGGCGATAACCATTCTGGGGATAAACCTTATAATTTACATTATGCTGAGTAACTTGGTGTAGTTAAAAGCTATGTCGTAAAAAAGCAGGCATAGTGAACTCAATTATAAAAGGTTTTTCCCGGAATATTTGAACAGAATAATGCCCCGAAAATACTTTAAGGAAGGAGTATTTTAGCGAATAAAAACGTGTAATTATTTATAGCGCTTTGCTCGCCATTTTGATGCCGGAATCATCATTACTGATATGCATGTCGAATCCAAGCTTTTGCGCCAAGGCTTGCATGCTATGGTTGTTCGCAAGAATTTCACCATTCATTTCTTTAAGACCACGCTGGCGAGCTGCTTCGATGAGTGCATTCATCAAGTTTAAGCCGATTCCCTTGTGTTGCCATTTATCGGCAACGACTAAGGCAAATTCGCAACTGTCTCCATCGGGGTTAATGACATAACGCGCCACGCCTAATTCTGTTTCTTTGCCGGGTTGTTCTAATACTGCAATTAATGCGAGCTCGCGGTTGTAATCTAACTGTGTGAAGCGCACTAGCATTTCTTGAGTTAATTCATTTAGGCTTTGCATGAAACGAAAATACTTGGATTCGGATGACAGTTCATGCACAAAACTTTGTTCTATAGATGCATCTTCCGGACGTATTGGACGAATTTTTATATTTGTACCGTCTGCCAGTTGTAAAGTTGAAACCAGTTGGGTTGGATAGGGATGAATAGCCATATGCGCATAACGATCATGCGAGGAGGCAGGGTGTTCAACCACGATGCGTGCATCCAGTGCCATGACACCGTTTTCGTCGGCGATTAGAGGATTTATATCCAACGCTTTTATTTCGGGTAGCTCGCAAACCATTTCAGATACGCGACGCAATACTTGTATTAATGCGTCCATTTTTATTGCGGGCATATTTCGGAAAGTATCCAGTAAATGCGAGGTGCGGGTTTGACTGATCATCTTTTTTGCAAGAAACGTATTGAGTGGTGGTAGCGCAACGGCGCGATCTCGCAATACTTCCACATGAACACCTCCGGCTCCGAAAGTAATTGCGGGGCCGAAAACCGGATCACGAATCACGCCGATAAGAAGTTCTCGGCCATGCTTTGGTGTATACATTTGTTCAACAGTAACACCGTCTATTTTTGCATCGGGAAACTTGTTGGTAACTTCTTCGAGTAGTTCATTATAGGTGCTGCGTATCGCATTGGCATTGCCGATGTTGAGCCTGACGCCACCAACGTCCGATTTATGAGTGATCTCTTTCGAGTTGATTTTCATTGCAACGGGGAAGTCTAGTGACTCTGCAGCAACCAGTGCATCGTTGGCTGAATGACATTCGATACTCTGTGTAACCGGTATGGCGAATGAATGTAATAGTGCCTTGGATTCTGCAATAGTGAGTATGGTTCTCTTTTGTGCGAGTACACTTTCAATAATCAAACGTGCACCGTCGATATCAGGTTCACTACTTGCTACTAGTGGACCGGGGACTTGCATCAGTAACTGCTGGTTTTGATAGTGAGTGGCTAGATAAGCAAAGGCCTCGACGGATGATTCGGGGTTAGGAAAACTGGGCAGGTGATGTTTGGAAAAAAGTTTGATTGCAGACTCGACTTGCTGTTCACCCATCCAGCAGGCTAACACCGGTTTTCCATTGGCGTTGTTGGCATCAACCACGGCCTGTGCGCAGGCGACTGCATCGGTCATTGCCTGTGGAGACAGCATGACTAATACACCGTCTACACCTGGATCGTTCAGACAGGCATTGATTGCAACCTGATAGCGTTCTGGTGATGCATCCCCTAACAGATCAACAGGATTCCCATGTGACCAATGCGCTGGAAGGTTGCTGGCAAGTTGTGCGAGTGTGTCGCTTGATAAGGAAGCTAACGTAACGCCAAGATCAATAGCCCGGTCAGTAGCCATAACCCCTAAACCACCACCGTTAGTAATAATCACGAGTCGGTTGCCGCTGACTTTTTGTTGAGTTGTCAATAACTGAGCGGCGGAAAATAATTGTTCGATAGTCATTGCACGCACCACACCTGCGCGTTGCAAGGCAGCATCGAAAACATCATCGGCACCGATCATGGCACCCGAATGGGTAACGGCAGCACGCGATCCTTCAGCATGCCGACCAGCTTTGATGACAACCACTGGCTTCATTCTCGCAGCGATACGCAGACCACTCATAAAGCTACGCGCATCGCGTATACCTTCTACATACAGAAGAATACTATGGGTATGAGGATCTTGTGCCAGGTAATCCAGGATATCACCGAAGTCGATGTCCGCAGCATCGCCCATTGAGACGATGGCAGAAAAACCGACATCATGGACGGCAGCCCAATCAAGAATAGAAGTACATATTGCGCCGGATTGAGAGACCAGAGCGAGTTGCCCTGATTCAGCGGTGTTCTTGCTGAAGGTGGCATTCAGACCGACTGCAGGGCGAATGAGTCCAAGGCAGTTCGGTCCAAGTATTCGCATCTGATATTGTCGCGCAGCGTCCAGTATCGACTTCTTCAAAGTCGTTCCGTGATTATCGCTATCGTTAAAACCGGCGGAAATAATAATGGCAGCGCGCACACCGTGCTCACCACAGGCATGGATAATTTCAGGAATGGATGCGGCGGGCGTCGCGATAACTGCGAGATCGATTGGTTTGCCTATTGCTGTAATAGAAGGGTAACACGGCTGTTGATACACATTAGAATATTTTGGGTTGATGGCATAAATCGGCCCAGTGAAACCTGCTGTCCGCAGGTTATCGTATACACGACCTCCAACGGCATCGCTACGCTCACTGGCACCAAATACGGCAATTGCTCGTGGAGCAAAAAGCCGATCTAGAAAATGCGTTCCCATATCTGTTTCCTTATCAGCCTGTTAGTATCATTAATTATAAGTCTCGATTGTGACAAAAAAACAGTGTAATTTTTTATGACTATTTCAATCATTTCACATCCGGATTGTGCTCTGCATGAAATGGGAGTCCATCATCCAGAGAGTCCGGCACGCTTGAGCGCCATTTCAGATCAGCTATTGGCTTCCGGTCTGGATTTTGTTTTACAACACCATGATGCACCACTGGCAAGCCGTGAGCAACTCTGTCGGGTGCATGATTCTGAGTATGTTGATCATATTTTCCGTTCAGCTCCCACGCAAGGTCATATCTGGTTAGATCCAGACACAATGATGAACCCCCATTCTTTATCCGCGGCCTTACACGCAGCTGGTGCAGTGGTGTTGGGAGTTGACCTGGTTATGTCAAAAAAGACGACTGCTGCATTTTGTAATATTCGTCCTCCCGGTCATCATGCCGAACATAACAAAGCCATGGGTTTTTGTATTTTCAATAACATTGCGGTAGGTGCTGCACATGCATTGCAAGTACATAAGTTAAAGCGAGTAGCCATTGTCGATTTTGATGTTCATCACGGTAACGGTACAGAAGATATTTTTCGCAAGGTGCCGGAAGTTCTGCTTTGTTCAACCTTTCAGCATCCGTTTTATCCACATAGCGGTAACCAATTAGACTCGGCTCATATCGTGAATGTGCCATTGCCATCAGGCACGGCTGGTCCAGCATTTCGTGCTGCGATTGAAATGCACTGGTTACCGCGATTGGAAACATTTAAACCCGAGCTGATTCTTATCTCTGCAGGTTTTGATGCACATATAGAAGAAGATATGGCTAACCTGTCGCTGGTGGAGCAAGACTTTGCCTGGGTGACGCATGAAATAAAAAAAATCGCGGATAAATACGCAAAAGGACGTATTGTTTCAGCATTGGAGGGTGGTTATGCTCTATCAGCATTAGGCCGGAGTGTCGCAGCGCATCTTAATGCCTTGTTGGGATAGATGCGTCTAAACGACTGTGATACGTTAGCGATTAAGGTAAACGTAAAATTAATAGTAAAGATTAAATCAAACAGAATGGAACTAACTGTTAGCTCAAATTATCAATCACACTAACGATAGAGAAAACCAAGTGGTATCTAAAATCAAAACCGTAACCATTGATGGTAATCAGGCCGCAGCGACCATTGCGCATCTAACCAACGAAGTGATTGCGATTTATCCTATCACCCCGGCTTCTCCAATGGGGGAGTGGGCGGACGAATGGTCGTCACGCAAACAGCCGAACCTTTGGGGTACCGTCCCTGATATTATTGAAATGCAAAGTGAAGCCGGTGCGGCTGGCGCCATTCATGGTGCTTTGCAAGTCGGCTCGTTAACCACTACATTCACCGCATCCCAGGGATTGTTATTAATGATCCCGAATATGTTTAAAATTGCCGGTGAATTAACCCCGACCGTATTTCATGTGGCGGCGCGTTCCGTTGCGGCACAGGCGCTTTCAATTTTTGGTGACCATAGTGATGTGATGACTGCGCGTTCAACGGGCTTTGCGTTACTCGCTTCGAATTCGCCACAAGAGGCAATGGATTTTGCCTTAATCGCGCAGGCTGCAACACTGGAATCCCGAATACCGATAATTCATTTCTTTGATGGTTTCAGAACCTCGCATGAAGTGGCAAAAGTAATATCCATTGATGTCAGTATCATAAAACAAATGATTGACCAGCAGTTTATTACCGCACATCGACAACGTGCACTATCTCCAGAGCATCCTGTACTCCGGGGTAGCTCGCAGAACCCGGATGTCTTCTTTCAGGCCAGAGAGTCGGTTAATCCTTATTACATCTCGATGCCGGGCATTGTGCAAAAAGTCATGGATCAGTTTGCTACGTTAACGGGACGGCAATACAAACTGTTCGACTATGTCGGTACGGATGACGCAGAACGAATTATTATCCTGATGGGCTCGGGCGCCGAGACGGCACATGAAACGGTTGAGTATTTATGTTCAAAAGGTGAAAAAGTAGGGCTGATTAAAGTTCACTTGTTCAGGCCATTAGATAGTACGGCATTACTGAAAGCAATCCCCACTAGCGTCAAGTACATCGCCGTACTGGATCGCACCAAAGAACCAGGCGCCGATGGTGAACCACTGTATAAAGATGTACTCACTACACTGGCTCAAGATCATTGTAATGAAAACAGTCGATTTACAGCAATGCCCAAAGTTATCGGGGGACGTTTTGGATTGTCTTCCAAAGAGTTTACACCCGCTATGGTGAAAGCTGTTTTTGACGAACTTGATTCAGGCTCACCGAAAAATAATTTTACGGTTGGCGTTATTGATGATGTTACGCAACGAAGTTTGGATTGGGATGAGGGTTATAGAACCCAGGCTAATACCGGAACATTTCAGGCCATGTTTTATGGCCTGGGTAGTGATGGTACCGTGAGTGCAAACAAAAACAGCATAAAAATAATTGGCGAATGTACTGATAAATATGTACAGGGCTATTTTGTTTATGATTCAAAAAAATCCGGCGCAGTTACCATTTCTCATTTACGCTTTGGTGACAAACAAATTCGTTCGGCGTATTTAATTGGCCATGGCGATGCTGATTTTATCGGCTGCCATCAGCCTGTTTTTCTGGAACGTTATCCAATGCTGGATATGGCCGCACAGAACGCCATATTTTTGTTAAACACCTCGGCACCTGCAGAAAAAGTCTGGCAAACATTACCGGAAAAGATGCAGCAACAAATCATCGATAAACATATTAAATTTTATGTTATTGATGCGTATAAAGTGGCCGAGTCAACCGGAATGGATAAGCGCATTAATACCATTATGCAAACCTGTTTCTTTTCTATTTCCGGCATCTTGCCAAAAGAACAAGCGATTGATTCGATTAAACAGGCCGTTGAGAAAACCTATGGTAAAAAAGGCAAACGCCTGGTTGAATTTAATTTTAAGGCCATTGATGAAACGCTACAGAATTTGTTTGAAGTTACTGTGCCGGATAAAATTGATACGCAATTAAAGCGACAGGAAAACATACCCGATACGGCAACCGATTTTGTTAAACAGGTCACCGCTGAAATTATTGCCGGCCGTGGCGATCAAATTCCGGTTAGCTTGTTTCCTGTGGATGGTAGTTATCCAACCGGCACGGCTGCCTATGAAAAAAGGAATATTGCTTTAGAAATTCCGGTGCTGGATGAAACGTTGTGCACCCAATGTGGCAAGTGCCCGTTAGTCTGTCCGCACGGCGTTATTCGCTCGAAAGCCTACGACCAGTCATTTGTAAAAAATGCACCGGATAGTTTCAAGTCCATGCCGATTAAGGGTAAGGACTTTGAACAAAGTTTGCATATGACTTATCAAATTTCGCCAGAAGATTGTACCGGCTGTGGTTTGTGTGCGGACATTTGTCCGATACATGACAAAACAAACGTTAGCCATAAAGCCTTAAACATGGTGCCGTATACGCCTGCATTACGTGAACAGGAAAAACTGAACTGGAATTATTTCCTTGCGTTGCCTGAATATGATCGCGGCATTGTAAAAAACACGACGATTAAAGGCGCCATGCTGCTACAACCTTTGTTCGAATTTTCCGGTGCCTGTGAAGGTTGCGGCGAAACTCCGTATATCAAGCTGGCAAGTCAGTTGTTTGGTGATCGTATGGTGGTGGCCAATGCCACCGGTTGTTCATCAATCTATGGTGGTAACTTACCTACAACACCCTGGACTAAAAATGAGGAGGGCAGAGGGCCGGCCTGGTCTAATTCTTTATTCGAAGATAATGCTGAATTTGGTCTTGGGATGCGAATCGCTCTGGATAAACAAAAACAATATGCCACTGAACTACTGCAACAATTACAACCTGATCTGGATGAAACCCTGGTTAAGGAAATTTTAGCGGCGGATGAATCCAGTGAAGAAGGTATTCAGCAGCAACGCCAACGAATCCAGAATTTAAAAAATAAACTAACCTCGATTAAAAAACCGGAAGCGGCTGAACTTGATACCCTGGCAGAAAGTTTATCGCGTAAGAGTGTCTGGATTATTGGCGGTGATGGTTGGGCGTATGATATTGGCTATGGTGGTCTGGATCATGTGCTGGCCTCAGGACGTGATGTAAACATACTTGTACTGGACACCGAAGTGTATTCAAATACTGGCGGGCAAACGTCCAAAGCCACACCACGGGGGGCGGTAGCTAAATTTTCTGCCGGGGGTAAACCGTCACCGAAAAAAGACCTTGCCTTGCTGGCGATGGATTATGAAAACGTGTATGTCGCGCATGTTGCCTATGGCGCTAAAGACATACAGACCTTGCATGCTTTTAACGAAGCCGAGGCGTATCCCGGACCGTCATTAATTATCGCCTATTCACCGTGTATTGCACACGGCATCGATTTAAAAAATAACCATCAGCAACAGCAACTGGCTGTAGATAGTGGACATTGGCCGCTATTTAGATATAACCCGCAAAATGCAAAGCAGGGTATTAATCCTTTGCATCTGGATAGTAAGGCGCCCTCGATTCCGTATCGTGAATTTGTTGAAACAGAAATTCGCTTCAATATGTTATGGCGCACCCATCCGGAAACAGCTGAAAAATTACTGGAACAATCACAACAGGACGTCCTGCATCGTTATCATTTTTATGAACAGCTTGCGGGCTTGCCCTGGGATGCAGCTGATGCAAGCCAACCACCGCATCGAAAGCTTGCAACGGCTCTGAACCAGCAGGTAAAAGATGCGAGCGACAATAATGAAAAGTCAGATAAAACCAACACGGAGCAGCCGTCATGATAGATTTAACAACGCAGTACCTGGGGCTGACTCTTAACAATCCTTTGGTGGCCGCTTCGTCACCACTGACGGGTAATCAGGATGATGCAAAATATTTGGAAGATGCCGGTGCCGCGGCAATCGTTTTACCTTCGCTGTTTGAAGAAAGCGTTTTGCATGAACAAAAACAGCTTGAAAAATATGTACACTCGCAAGCACTAGGGCATTATGAAGCTGATTCTTTTCAGCCGGTTCCAGCTGACTATAACGGTGAGCTGGATAATTATCTCGAGCATCTGCAAAATCTCAAATCATCGCTTAATATACCGATTATTGCCAGCTTGAACGGTATTTCAAACTCTGGCTGGATAGATTACGGCAAAGAGATGATGCAGGCGGGTGCCGATGCCCTGGAGCTGAATGTTTATTATGTTGCTGCCGATCCTGAACAAACGGGTGAAGAGGTTGAACAACGTTATATTGAGCTATTAAATCGACTCCGCGAACACATTAGCATACCGGTGACGATGAAATTATCATCGCAGTTTTCTTCAGTGGCCAATATGGTAACAAGGTTACAGGCAGCGGGTGCCAATGGGGTTGTTCTGTTTAATCGCTTTTACCAACCGGATATTGATCTGGAAACGCTAAGAATAAAACCGCATCTTGAATTATCCACTCCAATGGAATCATTATTAAGAATTCGCTGGATTGCACTTATTAGAAGCCGCGTTGAATTATCACTGGCGGCAACCGGTGGTTTTCATAATGTAAACAGTATCGTTAAGGCCTTACTCGCAGGTGCCGATGCAGTGTATTTATGTAGTGTGTTATTAGAAAAAGGCCCTGATTTTTGTGGCGTGTTGTTAAAGAAATTACAACAGTGGCTAACGGAGAAAGAATATGAATCTGTTCGGCAGATGCAGGGTAGTGTGAGTCAGTCCTGTGCGATAGATCCGGCTGCGTATGAGCACAGTAACTATGTCAATGTGATTAAAAGCTATCGCTCATAAAGCAGTAAAAAATTGAATCAATCTATTTAAAACATACTTGTCAATTTTTCGGTAGCTGAAATATAATTGCCGATGATATATTTGACCTCTTATGAAAAATCCTATTTTGAACAAACCAGGCTTTGAAGAAAAATATAATGCCATTGGCAGAAAAGATTCCTTGTATGAAGGTGTTTTTATCACGGCTGTTAAAACAACAGGGATATTTTGCCGGCCGTCCTGTAGGGCGCGGAAACCCAATGTTGAGAATGTTATTTTTTATGATACCGCTCAGCAAGCGCTTCAAAATGGTTATCGACCTTGCAAAATTTGCAAGCCAATGGAGAAGCAGGATGAAACGCCCGACTATATTCAAACGATTATAAAAGAACTGCATCAAAATCCATATTTAAGAATTAAGGATGTTGACTTAAGGCAACGAGATATTGAACCCAGTCAGATTAGACGATGGTTTAAGAGTCATCATAATATGACATTTCATGGATACCAGAGATTGCTTCGTATTAATACAGCCTTTAGCGGGATTAAAAAAGGAGAGGCCATTTCCAGCTCTGCTTTTGATAGTGGTTTTGAATCATTAAGTGGTTTTAATGATAGCTACCGAGCTGTTTTTGGGCAATCGCCTACCCACACAATTGATAAATCAGTTTTGAATATAGTCCGTTTCACCACGCCGATTGGTCCTATGTTCGCCTGTGCCAGCGATACAGGAATATGTCTTCTTGAATTTACTGACCGCAGAATGTTGGAAACCGAATTTTCAGACTTAAGCAAAAGACTTAATGCGGTTATTCTTCCCGGAGACAATCCACATTTAGAACATGTTCAATTCGAGCTTCAGGAATATTTTTCGGGTGACAGGAAAAAATTTACTGTGCCCCTACATACACCAGGAACCGAATTTCAACAATCTGTATGGGCTGTTCTTCAGGATATTCCTTATGGTGAAACGCGTTCGTACACGCAACAAGCCATTGCTCTTGGAAAACCTAAAGCAATTAGAGCAGTGGGTTCTGCAAATGGTCACAATCGAATTGCTATAATTATCCCGTGTCATCGGGTTATTGCTGCTGACGGAAGCCTTGCAGGTTATGGTGGAGGCTTGCATCGAAAAAAATGGTTGCTTGATTTTGAAAAGGCTACTTTATAATACAAAGGGAGAGGTTAAATTTTACAAGCACTGATTTAAAATATTCTAAAATTTGGCAACAGGTACACAAGTGGATGTTACCGCTTCACTTAAGCAATAATATTGCAATGATGATGCTTAAGATTAAAGAAATGCTTTTCCAGAACAATACCGGATTACGTTCCATGAGTGGTGGGCGACTTTTGTTTAGAAATACTTTGTTCGGATGCCGCAGGTCATAAATAAACTCGGATAGTTCTTCATAGCGCTTATGGGGGTTTGGCTGTAATGCCTTTCTGAGTGTTTCATCGATCCAGGTTGGTATCTCGCGATCATCATCAAGCACAGACTGATATTTTAATTTGTTCTGAGCAGATTTTGTTCTTGATTTGGCTACTTGTGTACCATAGGGTAGCTTGTCTGACAACAATTGGTAAGCCACAACTGCCAGAGAAAACATATCCGAGCGCGGTGAACCACTTTCTCCCAGAAAATATTCAGGCGCGGTATATTGTGCAGTGCCGAGTATATTGCTGCGCTCAATGGGTGTTGTGATTTCCATAATGCCGGCGACTCTGGTTGAACCAAAGTCGATGATCTTCACTGTACCGGTATTATCAATCATAATATTTTCGGGTCTTATATCCTGATGTAACATTTCCATGCGGTGAAAAGCGAGTAAGCCTTTGGAAATTTGTTCAACTATTCCACGCACTGTTTCTACATCTGGTTTTGGATGGTCGGTCATCCACTGTGTTAACGTTTGTCCTTCGATAAATTCAGTGACTATATAGAAATAGTTACGTTTTCGGGTTTGTAAGCACGGCTTTAATACATGAGCACTGTTGATACGCCGGGCAATCCACTCTTCCATTAAAAATCGTTCGAGATAGGCCGGATCGGAGCGAAGGTCGATAGAAGGAGTTTTAATGATGACCTGAGTGTTGGTTTCAATATCAACCGCCAGATAAATATGACTACGACTGGTGGCATGCACTTCTCTGATAATTTGGTAGCCGTCAAAGATTGATCTTGCTTCTAATATGTCAGGGAAGGGCAGTTCGGTTAAGTGCTGATAAATTTCATCAACATCTTGTATGGGCAATTCATCTATTTTAATAATCTGAGCCGTCAGGTTATCTGTACTGCCGGACTCGTAGGCTTTTTCTACAATGGTTTTTGCTGCCATCTGTAAATCGTTTTTATTTTCAATAATTGTTTTAATTAGAAAATTTGCATCGGTAAATTCATAAACGCCATCAGTTGCTAATAAAAATATATCACCAATCTCTATTGGCAGCGATTGATAATCAATTTCAAGTTGCGCAGTAACGCCTAAAGCACGGCCCAGATAGCTTTTTTCAGATGAGATCCAATGACGATGATCTTCAGTCAACTGTTCTAAATTATAGCCATCCCCTTCGTTACACAAGCGGTAGATACGTGAATCACCGACATGAAGAATATGTGCCGTCGTCGATTTGATTACGATAGCACTTAAGGTACAAACATAACCTTTGTCTTTATCGTAACGGTGCTGACTCTGCAGGGTTTGAGAATGTAACCAGGAATTGGTTGCCATCAATACGCGTTGTGCCGATTTTTTTACCGACCACGTTTCTGAAGTACAAAAGTAATCGTCTAAAAATCCTGTAACAGCGAATTGACTGGCAATTTGACTTACTTTACTACTACTGATGCCGTCAGCCAGGGCAATGGCAATGCCTTTTGAGGTTAATATAGGTTCTTTCGGTATAGAGACACCGTGAAAATCCTGATTTATTTCCTTACGACCTTTATCTGAATATTGACCTACGGATATTTTTAATTGGTTTGGCATTTTCAAATAAGACCCAGCCCAAAACGGGCTGAGTCTTTAATATACCTTATTGTTGATTTATATATTCTATAAAGAACGGTTTGGGCGTGTTTTTACGTGAGTGTAATACAATGGCAGACCTACGAACAGTACACCACCGGCCAGGTTACCCAAAACAGTCGGGATCTCATTCCAGATGAAATAATCAGAGATAGTAAATCCACCGCCCATGATCATAGAAAACGGGAATAAAAACATATTCACAATTGAATGCTCAAAGCCCATAAAGAAGAACAGCATAACAGGCATCCACATCGCCATCATCTTGCCGCTGGCAGATGTAGAGATCATAGCACCGACAACACCCATTGAAACCATCCAGTTACATAACATACCGCGGATGAAAATCGTTATCCACCCATCAAGGCCATGTGATTTATAACCCAGGGTTCTGGATTCACCAATGTGTCCTACTTTAGCCGCAATCGCTCCACCATCAACGCTGTAGCCATAAGTCAGGATAAATGACATCATAAATGCAACCGCTAATGCACCGGCAAAATTACCAAGAAAGACGAGTCCCCAGTTTCTTAAAACACCTTGAACGGTTACTCCTGGTCTTTTATCTATGAGCGCGAGAGGTACTAAGGTAAATACACCGGTGAGAAGGTCGAATTTCATTAAATACAGCATAATGAAGCCAACCGGGAATAGAATCGCACCCGTTAGAGGTGAACCTGTTTTAACCGCAACGGTGATTGCAAATATTGCTGCCAGTCCCAAAATTGCGCCCGCCATAAAAGCACGAATCAACGTATCCCTTGTCGACATATAAACTTTGGATTCTCCCGCATCCACCATTTTTGTGACAAACTCTGTCGGTTCTAAATAAGACATTATTTTTACTCCTGTTTGTTTTGATTGATGTGTGTCGTGCTAATTTGTTAAATTTTTAAACTGATATAAATAAAAGGGGTCTTTTAATAACTCTTGTAAGGGAGGAACTTGCCACTCATAACAATATTCACGCGGTCACCTTTAGGGTCAGGTTCACGTGTAAGATCCATACTAAAATCGATAGCACTCATAATCCCATCACCAAACTCTTCATGAATTAATGCTTTAAATGTTGTACCATAAACGTTGACCAGTTCGTAAAAACGATAAATTAATGGATCGGTTGGTACCATAGTAGGAAGTGATCCTTTGTAAGGAACAACTTGTAACTGTGCAATTGCAATAGCGGGTAGTTCTAGCATCGCACCGACCTTAGCGGCTTGTTCCGCAGTAAGTGTCATCTGTCCTAGTAATGCAGCTGTCGTCCACTCTTTACTCATACCAACAGCTTTGGCAAGATCTGGCCAGGTAAGTTGTTTGATAAGTTTTTGTGTAATGATTAATTCGGTTACTTCATTGCGTGTCATGATGACTTCCTTAAAAGTTTAACTTTGATTATATAAAGCGTTTTAGTGACGATTTCTATAACGAGTTATTATTATGGGTGGATCATTTGAGAGCCTTTTATACGTATTTGTAAATATCATATTAACTTAGAGCAATTGTAGTGCCAGATTGACATTCATTTTCTATCCTGTTGTTATCTTTATTATTTTTTGTTTTTACAATGACTTTTTCAACATCAAGGATGTATATATGCACTTTTATAGTGCGACGTTTTTTCAAATTGGTGCATTATTGTATTACTAGATAATTTGCCCATAATCAGTGCGCTGAGGTAAGCTTGCTTTGCCTTGAATTTTAAAATCTGGAATTTTAAAACCCCAGAGTTATTAATTCGTATACTTTGAGAGTATAAAAGGAGAAGGAAATGGATAAAGTATTGAACTTTGGTGAAGTTGTTGAAGGATATAATATTCCTGTTTTAAATGAACGAGAAATAAGAGCTGCAGCAGGATTATTGTTTTTGATGATGTTTACCTCTGTAATGGTGGTGATTCTTACAGAGAATTTTTTAATGCTAAAATATGCGGCAACTATATTTTTTACCGATATTCTAATACGTGTAGTGATTAATCCAAAATATGCGCCTACATTAATACTTGGGCGTTTGATTGTTAGAAACCAGACTCCTGAATATGTCGGTGCGCAGCAAAAAAAGATTGCCTGGATAATTGGTGTAATCCTGGCTGCAGTATTTTTTACGCTTACTGTCGTTGTAAATTCATATAGTCCGATCTCCGGGATTATTTGTCTCACTTGCCTTATATTTTTATTTTTTGAAGCTGCGTTTGGTATTTGTTTAGGCTGTAAATTTTATTCAATGGTTTACAAAGATAAAGCGCAGTACTGCCCGGGTGAAGTTTGCGAGGTGAATTCGAAACAGGATATTCAGAAAACCTCGGATACACAGCTACTTATTGTTGTTGGTTTTATCGTTTACGTCGTTCTTATGGCTTTATTATTCAATGATTTTTTTAGTATCAAGCCATATGATTTATTAGGCATTGATACTCCTGTACACTCTCAATAATTAGATGCCTTTGAAGTTTAGTAAACAAACTTTCATAGTGGATAATACGCGTATAAACATAAATGGTAGATGACGTTGGAAAGTTTCATTTTTCGTTAATCAAAGCCAGAATGATTCTATCGACTTCTGGGTGATTGAAGTCTCGTCCCCCAATAGCGCGATAAACGACTTGTCCTTTTTTGTTGACTAAAATGGTAGTGGGTAAACCTTTTACCGTAAACATGTCAGCAATCTCACCTTTTTGGTCGAATAGTATTGGAAAAGTTGGCGGCAGGCTAAATTCCCCGGTATAGACAAAGACTCGATCAGGAGTTTCCCATTGATTAATTGCAAGTATGGTAAAGCCCTTAGTTTTAAATCTTTGATATAAGGCTTCCATTGATGGCATTTCCTGTCGGCAAGGCGGACACCAGGTAGCCCAGAAGTTTATCATCACAACTTTACCCAGATAATCTTTCAGGCTGTGTTTTTGATTATCCATGTCCGCTAAAGTGAAATTTTTTGCCTGCTGTGGCGACACCGGACTTAAGTGGTAACTTAAACCTTCTTCGGCTTGAACTGACTTGAATAATAATAAACAGCCGATAAAAAAAGCAAGTTGTACTAAATAGCGATAATCAACCTTTGATCGAGGAAGCTGTTTGAGTCGGTGCACAGCGCAAATTTTTGAGCGTTCGTTGATGTGTTTCACCTTGATATCTCCATGAATAATTCAAATTAAAGGTACTATTCGGAGGCAGTTTGAGCGTGGTAAACCCCTGGCTCCAGTCTCCGATTGCAAAAGTCTGATCATCTGGTAAAAATAACCAGCGATAAGGCGATCCCATGACTTTCCATTGTTTGACCCATTCGGTTTTTGTTTTAAGCGCATGTTCGTTTCCATCTGGAGTGACATAACGCCAATCGGCAATGCGGTAAGCTAATGTGCCCGAGGATTTATTTTTGATGATGGTGCCAAATACACAATAGTCTTTTAAGGTATCAACGACTTGAGGCGGTAAGCCACGTGAACTGAAAACCGCTGTTACATAATCAGGTAATAGTTGAATGAGTTTCAGACTAACTTTTGGTTCATCCACCAACCACGATAGCATTCCCGTATCAGGATTTTTTGTTGGCGACACTTCAAGTGCCATGGCATTGTTGTATATAACTAATAATAAAAGACTGATGCAAAGGCTTTTCACAAACTACACTCCTTACTGAGACATCAGTATGCTTACCGAATATTATCGATAATAGTGTAATAAAGGGCTCGATCCAAGCTAATAAGATGAATCCACATTGATTAATTAGTGAAAAAGGCAATATTAAATCAAAATGATATATTAACCGTTAGGAATGTCTATTTAAAACTTTGAATGGATAGTCTGAGAAGCTAATATCTTAATAATCTTAATAATCTTAATGTTAGGTTAATATAAATTACAGGAACCATTTATGACCCAAATAATTTCAACTATAGAAGACGTCCTTGCTGCACGTAAAAACGTATATAAGCATTTAAAGCCAACTCCTCTGTATCATTACCCAACATTGAGTGATTTGATTGGAGCAAATATATGGATTAAACACGAAAATCATCAGCCGGTTGGTGCTTTTAAAGTACGAGGAGGACTAAACTTGGCGGCAAATTTAACTAATGAAGAAAAAAGTAATGGATTATTTACTGCTTCAACAGGTAACCACGGTCAGAGTATCGCTTATGCAGCAAAAGCATATGGACTAAAAGCGACGATTGCGGTTCCAGAAGGTGCTAACCCTGGAAAAGTTGCAGCGATGAGAGGATTGGGTGCCGAAGTGGTTTTTCATGGAGTAGACTTTGATGAAGCCCGTGAATGGATAAAGCTGGTCGCAGAAAAAAAAGGCGGTAAGTTTGTTAGTCCTACAGATGAGCATCTCATTCATGGAGTAGGAACCTATGCATTGGAGATTCTGGAAGAACTCCCCTCAGTGGACACCATTATTGTACCCGTAGGTGCTGGCAGTGGAGTGTGTGGTACAGGCATTGTGGCAAAAACAATTAATAAGGGTATTCAAATAATAGCCGTTCAGTCTGCTCAAGCTCCGGCTATGAAATTAAGTTGGGAGAGTGGGATGATGGTAGAAGCAGAAATGAAAACAATTGCAGAAGGATTGGCAACGCGTATTCCTTTTGAAAATACTCAACGTATTATGCGTAAGTATGTAGATGATTTTATATTAGTTGACGACGAGGATATAAAATTAGCCATTACGACACTCTTGGAACATACTCACAATTTAGTAGAAGAAGCGGGTGCTGCACCATTAGCTGCAGCTATACAAATAAAAGAAACTATCAAGGGTAAAAATATTGTATTGGTAATGAGCGGAGGAAATATATCATTACACAACCTTAAAAATGCCCTGAAAACTTGAGTTATATTCACAATAATTTTACTATGTGATTCATATGCTAATATGGTAAATGTACGTAATTATAACGATAAAAAGACGCATTAATACATGAATATAAACTAACTTTAATTTTTAGAGAGACCAGTTGCATGAAAACATTAAGCAAGTCAGATCAAATACATCCAGTTTTACCTGTCGTCTTATCATTGCCATTTAAAATGATACCTTCAATTGTTCATAATAAATTACTAACAACAACGCTTAATAGAGTATTTGCTCAAGAATTAAAAGAAGGCGAGTTGAATTTTTTGCAGGACAAGGTGGTTAAAATATTCATTGATGATATTGGAATTGAGTATCGCTTTACCTTAAAGCAAAATAAGTTAAGCCTCGCTGGTCATTGTCAATCTGCTGACCTTAGTTTAAAAGGGACAGTCTACGATTATCTGTTGTTAGCAAGCAGGCGTGAAGATACCGATACTATGTTTTTTAACCGTCGCTTACATATGCATGGCGATACCGAGCTAGGGCTATATGTGAAAAATTTTCTTGATGGTTTGGATATGGATTCACATAAGGTTCCCGCATATATTGAAACTATTCTAAATAAGAATCTGCCTGTTTATGAACGCTTATTTGGTTAGCCAGGTTATTATTTGTTAAAAAAATAACACAGTTGTATATTTATTAGGTATTTGCTATTCGTTGGAAATAACGCAATCTGTATAATAGCCTTTTATTAGCAAATGAATCTTTAAAACTTGCTCTATTATGTAGAACGTTATTACTAATTAACCCCTGTCCGGGTTGCAAGGTTGCGCGGTAAATAAAACTGGAACTTGAGTTTAGAAATTGATTTAGCGCCTCTACAGCGGCTTGTGTCACGAAATCTATTTTCCATTCAATACTTCTCGTGCGTTCGGTATAACGCATGTGAAGGTTTCCATTTTGTGTAATCGTAAATACCGGGCCAGAACGAAGTGGACGTATTTCTTTTCCATTTTTACTATTGGGTGGAATAGTCATTGCGTCACTGCGCATTAATGCGTCAATGTAATCCGGGTTAGAATCTCGTAAATGGATATAAGCAATCTCGTGATCTAGTAACGCATTTTCTCCTCCGTTTTCTGCAGCTGACACACAGTTTAAGAACAACGAATGAATTTGTTTATTCATGGCATTGTAGTATCCATCGGTGTGCCAGTGGATAGCTTTATTAGTATAAGGTATGTAGTCACTTTGTGATTGACCTGTAACAACTTTTAACGAGGTGATACCGTCGTCGGCTCCCATGTTATCATCCAATTCAGATAGGCCAAATTGTTTACCTAGCTTGACGGGGATTTGTTTGTCGGCATCCTTTGCTGTATCGCTTCTATAAATAGCCATATTAGTTTTAATTAATAGTTTGCGTATAGCATCGAATTCATTATCATCTAATTTTTTCGGATCATTAATTTCGATAATTAAGTCTTCGACTTTTTCAGGATAAAATTCTAACTTGTTTTCACGCCATGCTTTATATGAAATCTCATTATCGAGGTCAAATGGATTTCCTAGATTATAGCGTTTTGTAAATTCTTTAACGGTTTGTACTGAGTCAATATTCATAGTGAGCAATCCTGCTGTTTATCTATTATTGGCATATCCATTCCTGCGCGCGCATGCCAGTAGCCATCACACTCGTCTGTCATAATATATTGTTGAAGCATGCTTGTAGCTTCATTTTTGGTTGTTTTTCCATTTAAATGGTTATGAAAAATATCAATTATTTCTTCTGTATTTTTTGACTGAGGGCTTATACGTAAAACGTCAACTTCAAGATTAACCAGATCGTCAACTTCCCTGATTAAATTTTGGGTTTTTGCGGATTGTGTTTGTATACCATTTAAGATAAGAAAAGATTCTTCTTCTCGTGTTTTTAGCATAAGCCCATCAGGGTGATCAAGACAGCGAAATTGACAATCATCCTTGGGTAGATTATTTGCTCGTGCTGTAAAACATCGCGCAGAGTAGGCCAGTGGTAACCTTCCAAAAACAAGTATTTCTGTTTCAACACCATCAGGGCGGTTTAGGTGTATTGTTGTCAGGGTTTCTTTTGATAGCTCAACCGGTAATGTCCAGCGTTTTAATCCAGCACGGGCAAGTACCGATAAGGTATTTGAATTGTAAATATTTACTGCGGGGCCAGTAACAAAAGGTTTTTTACCTGACATCATTTGTACGGCGGCTATATCATTGGCTTCAATCATATATTCACTCATGTCACATATTTTTTGTAGCGAACCTGATTCCGAGTTTGCCTCAAGCAATGTTAATGTTGATAAAATAACTTCTTTTCCATTTTGCGTGAGCATTTTTGCAAGCTGCAACCAATCATTGCTGCGTATTAAACGACGTTTCGAGCAAACAGTTTCACCAAGATACACAATATCAACAGGTGTTTGAGCTATAGACTCATAAAAACTGAAGACCTGGTCGCGTGTCCAGTATGTAAGAATAGGGCCAAGCGAGAGTTTGGGTAATATTTTCATAATAGTTTTCACTGCCAGGGGCGATGATAGGCGCCAAGCGTTGTTTGCGAGCCTTCAGATACCTTTTCAAGTTCTGCAAGCCAGTTTGATTGCGCTTGAAAGTTATCCGGATTTTGTGCGCATGCATCAAGAGCTGCACGCCACACCTTAGTTACCTGCGTGACATAGGCCGGACTTCGTTGCCGACCTTCAATTTTAATTGCTGCCACGCCTACAGACTGTAATTCAGGGAGTAGTTCCAGTGTGTTTAGACTGGTGGGTTCCTCAATAGCATAAAAGGTGTTGCCACTAACATTAAAACGTCCTTTGCATAAAGTAGGGTAACCTGCCGATTCGTCATTTGAATGTCGATCAATGAGTATGTTGTTTAACCTTGTTTCAAGTCCGTTTGGTGTTTCACTCCAACTAACCGCATTTGCGGGTGAGCAGGCTCCAAAGGTATTTGGCGATCTTCCTGTAACATAAGAAGATAAAATACAGCGTCCTTCCACCATCACGCACAGGCTACCAAAACCAAATACTTCAACCGGTACAGGGCTTTTTTCGGCAACTTGTTTTACTTGCTTGAGTGATAATACACGTGGTAATACTACGCGCTGGATACCAAAATTCTGATAATAAAAGTTAATCGCCTCTGCACTGGTTGCCGAACCTTGTACTGACAAGTGCAGTCGAATATTTGGCCAGCGCTTACACGCATACTCCATAAGGCCTATATCAGCTAAAATTAAGGCATCAACACCCAGGTCAGCGGCATGGTCGACCGAGCTTTGCCAACGTGACCAGCCTGATGGTTGTGGATAGGTATTGATTGCGACAAAAACTTTTGCCCCATGATCATGTGCATAACCAATGCCTTGTTGCGCACGCTTGTCGTCAAAATTAAGCCCGGCAAAATGCCGTGCATTAGTATCATCACGAAAACCCATGTATACCGCATTGGCACCATTATCCACAGCAGCTTTGAGTGATGGCAAATTTCCGGCAGGGCATATAAGTTCCATATAATTTTCTTCAGTTTAATGTTTTAGTTGGTTGATTTTTTGTTTAACGAGTTCTGTTGTTAGAGCGTTGAGTACCAGCCATTTCTTAGAACACCATTCAGGTGCCAGTAAGATTTTTGATGACGCTGTTCCAGTAAGACGATGGAATATAATATCTTTAGGAGTACGTTTTATGAGTTCAACCACATTGCCTATATATTCATTCATAGTTAATGGCTGGTATTCACCTCGTCGCCATTCATTGGCAAGTTGTGTGCCTTTGACAACATGCAGTGGGTGAAATTTTAGACCGTCTACACCCAGCTCAAGTACTTGTTCTAGCGACGATATATGATGTTCGGTGGATTCACCAGGTAAACCAAGAATTAGATGTGTGCAAACTTTAATACCACGTTTGCGAGCGTTAAGTGTTGTTTGTTCATATTCTGAAAACCCATGTCCCCGGTTTACTCGTTTGAGTGTTTTATCATGTGCAGATTGTAAACCGAGCTCTAACCAAATTTCATAACCCTGTTGTTGATAGTTTGATAACAATTCAAGGACTTCATTTGATACACAATCGGGTCGTGTACCAATCGCAAGCCCAATAACATCTGTTTCGTTTAATGCCTGATTGTATAAATGGCAAAGATCTTTAGTTTCAGCATAGGTGTTGGTATAGGCCTGAAAATAAGCGATATATTTTTTTGCCCCGGTTCGCTTTCTGATGACTTTGCGCCCGGAATCTATTTGTTCAGCGATTAGGTTGGGTTTGCGTCCATTGGGGCTGAATGAAACATTATTACAAAATGTACAACCACCGTTACCAATGCTGCCATCTCGATTCGGACAGGTAAAGCCGGCATCAATTGCGATTTTATGCACACGTTCACCGTAACGCACTAACAGAGACTGACCAAGAGTGTTTATGTGGTTTGCAAGATTCATTAATGATCCCAGTACTCGAAAGCCGCTTATGTTCATCTAAATGGGCCGTGTATGAAATGATCTATATCAATTAAAATACTTAATTTATTTTCTATTATAGATATGAGTGAGCGCTTTTAAACTGATAACAGTTTCGCAGGGTTTAAAACCAATGGAGAAGCAAGATGAAACCTCGTAGTTTATGAGAACAGTTATAAATGAGATGCATCAAATCTCTAATTTAAGACTTGAGGACGATACCCTTAGTCAAAGAGATATTAAAGCTTGTCAGATTTGATGACAGCTTAAGAGATATATTATGAGGCTCGGCTTAGTACGGCTATTTCGACGGCATTACATACTCAAGAATTGACTTTTAGAAAAGATATCCCTTAAGTTTTCATTGACCCGGTCGATATCTTTAATTTGAAGTTTTTACATGAAATTCTTTAATCACTATAACATGCATCTAAAATATATGTTATAGTATTTTTTTAGTTTATTCACAACCAGTATCAAAAGGAAAGATTATGTCAAGTTTATATGAGCGTTTAGGTGGCGAAGCTGCGGTCGATGCCGCAGTTGATATTTTTTATCGGAAAGTATTATCTGATGATCGAGTTAATGAATTTTTTGACGATGTAGATATTGAAAAACAAGCCGCTAAACAAAAAGGCTTTTTAACAATGGTCTTTGGTGGTCCAAATAATTACACAGGTAAAGATATGCGCGAGGGTCATAAGCACCTCGTTGCCCGTGGTTTAAACGATAGACATGTTGATGCCATTGTGGAATTACTGGGTGCCACGTTACAAGAATTAGGTGTCGGCGATGCCGATATCCAGGAAGTTGCGAAAATCGCTAACAGTGTTCGTGATGATGTTTTGAACCGATAAGGGAGGATACCTTATGGCACAGTTGAAGTTTAAAGATGATATTTTCAATGTGTCATCAGGTAAAACCGTACTCGATACATTGTTGGAAAGTAGTATTGATATCCCCAATAATTGTCGGGCAGGGGCATGTCAGTCTTGTTTAATGCAAGTGACTAAGGGCAAAGTGCCTGAAAAAGCGCAAAAAGGGTTAAAAGATTCATATAAAGTCAAAGGCTATTTTTTAGCATGCTGTTGTGAGCCCGAAGAAAATATTGATATTTGTTTACCCGATGCCAACCAGGTTCAGACGCGTGCAACCGTTAAACAAATAAACAAACTATCTCATGATGTTATAGAGTTAAAAATTAACACGGAAGAAGCTTATGAATATTTTGCCGGTCAATATGTCACTTTATGGCGCGATCAGCATGTAGGTCGCAGTTATTCGTTAGCCGGGCTCCCGGAAGACGGTAATACATTAACTTTTCATATTCGTCTCATTCCTAATGGAACTTTTAGTGATTGGGCTCATAATGATTTACACGTTGGTGATACCATCTTTGTACAAGGACCTGCCGGCGATTGTTTTTATACTCAAGGTAATGCCGGTCAGAATCTCTTATTAGTGGGGACGGGCACCGGACTTGCACCACTGTATGGCATTATTCGTGATGCTTTACAAAGTGGGCACACTGGTGATATTCATTTATTTCATGGTGCATTAAGTCCACAAGGGCTTTATTTGCAAGATGAATTAAACGATCTTGCACAACAGGACAGTCATTTTAAATATCATCCATGTGTTTTAAAAGGTGAAGTAAATATGCCGAATAACGTTATTGAAGGCGATATTAGTACTATTATCTTTGAAAACATACCCAAACCAACAGGATGGAAAACGTACTTGTGTGGCAACCAGGAATTGGTGAATAAATTGCGTAAAAAAGTTTTTCTTGCGGGCTGTAATATGAATGATATTTATGCAGATCCCTTTATTTATGCCAAACAATAATTGGCATGAGACTCCCTTCCCTGGAGATAAAGCTTAAATAACTATGCAATTAACCCAATACACAGACTTTTCTCTGCGACTCCTTATTTTTTTGGCGTTACAAAACGATAATAAGCTTGTAACGATAAATGATGTCGCTCAACACTTTTGTATCCTTAAAAATCATTTAAGCAAAGTTGTTAACCAATTAGCAAAACATGGCTATGTAAAAACTGTGCGTGGGAAAAATGGTGGAATATGTCTGGCAAAAAAGCCTGAGCAGATAAACTTGAGCGATATTGTAGAAGCAATGGAAAACACGATTGACGTGGTAAATTGTCAAAAGCCAGCTTGTCCATTGAATGGTCACTGTGAACTAAAAGGTATATTAAACGAAGCGCAAAATGCATTTTTTTCAAAATTGAGCCAGTACAGTCTTGCCGATATCTGCACCAAACCTAAAAAACTTAAAAATTTGTTAAATTGGACTTAATCTGGATATAGAGTCTATATAAATCCAGTTCTGGCAATTTAAATTTCTGATATCAGGCTCATGGAATTATATTTACCAGCAATTAATATTTACTCCAAAATGATCAAATTTTGAAAAAATCTTGCAATTTTTATACTTTTAAACATAAATGAGAAAATTCTGTTATTATGTAAGTACAAATCACGTTATATTTTTTTAACAATCAAAATATGGAGGGCTTCATGGCCTCAAAAAAGAAAACTAATAAAATCGTATCAAGTACAGCTTCTGAAAATTCAGTCAATACTGCACTTGCCAGCCTTGAAGCCATGGCAGATGCATCTGCAAAAGCTATTGGTGTTGTTAGCAAAGAAAACAAAAGTCTTGCGACAACTGCGAAACGTTTGAGTAAGAAACGTGCAGCATTAACCAAGAAAAAGAAAAATGCTTCTGGTCGAGTCAAAAAAGATGCTAATGCTGATAATAAAAAGGGATTAAAAGCTGTTGAGAAAGAGTTAAACTCGGTTAAAAGTGAAATAACAAAAATAACAGCGAAAAAATCATCTGTTTCAACTGAGTTAACAGGACTACAATCAGTATCAAAACGTGCTGTAGCTTATACCAAAGCAATTGCTGCTGCGGATAAAGTACTAAATAAGCCTAAAAAGAAAAAACGTAAGAAGAAAGCTGTGAAGAAGGTAGCTTAGCTTCGCAAACAAAAAACCCATCTATCTAGATGGGTTTTTTTATTAAATAGCCAGATAATACGCTGGAATAATATATCGCAAGACGATACACCTTATATTAGCTCAGCTTGCGAATTTTGAACTTTCGTCCTTTGATTTTACCCTCTGATAGTGTTTTTATAGCTTGCCCAGCAATGGCGCGTTCCACTGCGACATACGAAAAGATGTCAAACAGATCTATCTTACCAATTTGAGAACCTGATATACCAGGAGCGGCTGTTAAGGCGCCAAGAATATCGCCTGCCCGCACTTTATCTTTGCGCCCACCATTAATACACAAAGTGACCATAGGAGGGCTTAATTTAAAGTTTTTCGATGCATTAAGTGATGAAATTTTGTTTACCTTAACGGCACCATTTTGATATTCCTCAATCGCATTGACCTTGGTTGCCTCAGAAGCCATAAATAGACTCAGTGCCAAGCCTTCCTTGCCTGCACGTCCGGTTCGACCGATACGGTGAATATGGATTTCCGGATCATGGGCTAACTCGAAGTTAATCACGATCTCCAGATCTTTAATATCCAGTCCTCGTGCTGCTACATCGGTTGCAATAAGAATGGAACTGCTTTTATTGGAAAACTGTACTAGAACCTGGTCACGATCTCTTTGTTCTAAATCACCATGTAAAGCCTGTGCATGGAAACCTTGATCCCACAATTCTTTAGCCAATTCATTGCATTGTTGCTTGCGATTACAAAATACTACAGTCGATTCTGGTTTGTAATGTTGTAGCAAAAGAATGAGCGTTTTAGTTCGGTCACCTTTAGATATTTCATAGAATATCTGCTTTATTTTGTTTTCTGCATGCGTCGTTTCTATTCGAACATCGACAGGGTTTTTCTGGATATGGTTACTGATTTTTTTAATCTGATCAGGGTAGGTTGCAGAAAATAGCAAGGTTTGTCTTTGAGCGGGCATCATGGAGATTATAAGTTTTATGTCATCAAGAAAACCCATGTCCAACATACGATCAGCTTCATCTAAAACCAGTGTTTTTAAACCTTCCAGGTTTAAAGTGCCCTTTTGTAAGTGCTTTAATAGTCGACCTGGAGTACCCACCACAATATGTGGACTGTGCTCCAGTGATGCCAGCTGCGGTGCGATTGGCTTGCCACCACACAATGTTATGATTTTAGTATTTGGTATTGCACGCGCCAGACGTCGAATTTCAATACTAACCTGGTCTGCCAACTCACGTGTGGGACATATTACAATAGCCTGAGTCTGGTAAGTGAGTACCTCAAGCTTGTGAAGTAAACCAATCGCAAACGCGGCTGTTTTTCCACTACCGGTTTTCGCCTGAGCGAGTAAATCTTTACCCTCCAGAATAGTGGGCAGACTTTGTTGCTGTATTGGCGTCATTTCTTTGTAATCCAATGAGTCGATATTGGCAAGAAATTCCGTGCTTAAAGGTAATGCTGAGAAGGCTGTGGTTGTCACGAGATACTAGTCTTTTGTTGGTTTGTCTGAAGGGTGTCGAATGATATCAGATTAGAACATAAAGTGGGTTATTTAACGCTTTCCTTATATATGTATTCTAGGGATGAAAAGCGTTAAATATTGCAAAATATACATTACTCATACAAAAAAAGGGGGTTTAAGTTAAAGTCCGCTTTTAAATAAGCCGCTACCTTATTGAACATACTGGTGTTAGAGGTCCCCCACCTCAAGTCATCGAGCAATATTAGATATAGAATACTATGAGGATTATTTAAATGAAAAAATTACCAAATTTTAAACTGACCGTTAGAAACAAACTGTTTCTCGGTTTTGGGGGCATTATTCTGATAATGGTAGCCATTTCGGTCAATACCTTTGTGGGCATTACTAAAACCAAAGAAATTGAAGGCCGATTGCTGCATTTGCGAGTCCCGACGGTTTTTGCCGGTGCTCAATTGGAGAATGGTCTTAATTTATCTTTGGCCGGATTACGCGGTTATATGATTCTAGGAAAGGACCCTAAAAAAGCTGAAGCAATGAAAAAGTCCCGTGCGGCAGGCTGGAAAGACATTGATGGTGGCTTAAATAAATTGCGGGACTTCTCTAAGAGTTGGACGAACCCTAAAAACATCGAAAAATTAAAAGAATTAGAAGCTTATATTGAGGAATTCCGCAAAGCTCAACAGGAAGTAGAAGATATTGCACATACTGATGATGAGGTACCTGCTTTTAAAACACTGCTTACCAACGCTGCTCCACGCGCGAGTAAAATTCTGACAGCCATAAGTGCCATGATAGATGAAGAAGCTAACCTGGAAGCTACACCCGTACGAAAAAAGCTTCTTAAATTAATGGCAGATAGCCGCGGCTCATTTGCAATTGGTTTAGCGAATATTCGTGCTTATCTATTAACTGGAGAAACTAAATTTCGGAATAACTTTGAAGCTAAATGGAAAGTCAACGAAGCACGCTTCAACCAGATATCTGCGATGACTGACATTATGACCGTATCACAAAGCAGCGCATGGAATAGCTATAAAAGTGCACGTGCTGAATTTTCAGAATACCCACCAATTATGTTCAAACAACGTAGCGGCGAAGACTGGAACTTAGCGAATTACTGGTTAGGTATTAAAGCGGCACCTAAAGCTAAAGCGATTCTTGGCATTTTGCATACTATGCGTGTTAACCAGAGCGCACTGGAAAAATCAGATGAAAAATTATTGCTTGAAACATCATCGTCAATAGAAATGGCTATGGTTATTGGCGTTACGATTGGGCTGATTTTGAGTATTCTGGTAGCGCTGCTTATAAGTAATGTGATTACAGTACCGCTACAGCGTGTAGTCGAACGCGCAAAAGAAATTGCCGGTGGCGACTTATCTGGAAGTGCGCTTGAAGAAAAGGGTAACGATGAATTAACGGAACTCACTAATTCAATCAATCTTATGAATACCAGCTTGCAAGATATAATTCAAAGTGTGTCTACATCAGCACATGAAATGTCTGCAGCGGCAAACCAGTTACAAAGTACGGCTGAGTCAACCAATACGGGAATGGAAAACCAACGTATCGAAACAGAACAAGTTGCTACAGCAATGAATGAAATGTCTGCTACGGTACAGGAAGTTGCCAAGAATGCCAGCCTTGCAGCTTCATCTGCATCTGAGGCAGATACTGCGGCCTCGGAAGGACATAATCTGGTTTCAACTAATATGCAAAGTATTACTGAGCTAGCAAACGGTATTGAACAGGCCTCAGCAACTATCAATAAACTGGGTGAAGATACTAACAGCGTTGATGGCATTGTTGAGGTTATCAATAGCATAGCCGAACAAACTAACTTATTGGCATTGAATGCAGCGATTGAAGCCGCACGTGCTGGTGAACAAGGTCGTGGTTTTGCGGTAGTTGCGGATGAAGTGCGTACACTCGCTGCGCGAACTCAGGAATCTACTGAAGAAATCAGAAGTATGTTGGACAAACTTAAAATGGGTGCCAGAGATGCTGTACAAGCGATGGAAAAAGGTCATGCACAAGCACAAAGTAGTGTTGAGCAGGCGAGTAACGCAAGTAATGCGATTAACGAAATTACACGTGCAGTAACATCTATAAGTGAAATGAATGCACAGATTGCCGCGGCAGCTGAAGAGCAAAGTTCTGTTGCAGATGAAATGAATCGTAGTGTAGTACAAATTAGTTCTGAATCTGAATCGACATTAGCGCATTCACAGGACACAAGTGCAGCCGCGTTACAAGTAGGTGCACTAGCGACTAATTTGCAAGAAGCAATATTACGATTTAAAATTTAATTACAGTTAGATTTATGTTCGTGGTTAATACTTTAAAACGGACATAAACACTCAATAGCTATTGTTGTATTCGTACAAGGATGTATAAATTTAATTTTGTTGGCATGTAAAAGTAAGCGTTGCTGCTTTTTGGCTTCAACATCTGAATACAGTCCGTCACCTATTATAATATGGCCAATCGATAATAAATGAACCCGTAGTTGATGAGAACGGCCAGTAATTGGAATTAACTTGAGACGCGTTGTACCTGATTCTTGATCGGCGTGTAAAACTTCATAGCGTGTAAGAGAAGGTTTGCCAGATTCATGATCGACTTTTTGTCGGGGTCTATTGGGCCAATCGGTAATGAGTGGTAAATCTATTTCACCGGTTTGATCTTGCATAATGCCCGACACAATTGCGATATATTCTTTTGATACTTGCCTATTTTGAAACTGTAGACTGAGAATTCGATGTGCGTCGGGCGATCTTGCCAAAAGTAAAATACCTGATGTCGGTAAATCAAGTCGATGAACAATAAGTGCTTCGGGATAGCGAGCCTGTATGCGAGAAATTAAACAGTCTTGTTTATCCGCTCCACGACCGGGAACACTTAACAGCCCTGATGGTTTATTAACGACAATAAGAGCATCATCGATATAAAGTATTTCAGGAACATCTGCTGGTGGCGTGTACTGGATTGGTATGGGCATGATTATACAATTATATCTTAATTTACAGCTCTATTGATATTTTCAAGACCAATCTTAATGTTAAAATGACTAACCTAGATATAAAACTCCCCTTGCCAGGCATTATTTTTATAATCTATTTTTAATTCTCGAGGGCGCATTTTTTTTGCGCTAACCGAATCGAACTCGTGTCTGGCCGGGAAGTTTTTAGCAAATTCGATGGGGTCACACGACGCTGCTTCAACAGGATGAAAAGCAACACTTAAATTATCTTTTACCGAAATTGTTTGAAAATCGGCTTGCTCCGTAAATAAAACACGTTTTTTAACGACACATGAAAAATATAATTGCATTTCAACAATAAGGTTTTTTGTTGATTGTGACAAGGCGTGATCAGCGCGTTTAGTCCATTCAATAGTCAGTTGATTCTTTCTAAAAGTAATCGTTTTTCTATGATAATAAGGATTAAACCATTTATCAAAATAATAATATGGATTAATACCTGGGCCAAAAGAAAACAAACTGTGATTTTTCATGCATATTAACCTTACTATATTTAGGATTAAATCAGGTGTTAGATTAAAGCTTTTTTTATAGCTGCTTGTAAATCTTCTATTGTCTTGCAATGGTTGATTTTATCCGAATCCACGGCAAGTTCTAATTGTTTATTGTCACCAATAAAAAAGATAGCAGGTAAACTGGCATTTTGCTCGCCATATTGCTGTATTAACTCATCTCTATGTAAAAACTCAAGGTTTACGTCAAGTGTTTCAAGAAACTCGGCCCATGTTTCTCGCATTGAGAAGTATGAATGTGTGATAGCGCATAAATTACATTCATACGTATCAGGTGAAAACATTTTATGTGCAATGTCGCTTAGAGTATTAAAAATACCGCTATCCGCATTGTAAACAAAAAGTAGTGATTTTTTATTGTTTTTCATCAATTGGTTTTTTCTTCGAAATGAGTGTACTAATTTTTAACATTAAAATAATCCAGGGGGTTCCGTGTAAAAACAAATCAAAAATATCAACAGGCTTAGCTAGTTCCCCATTAAAAAGCATAGTTAATTTTTCGACGATATGCGGTTCGGGAAAAAACGGTGCCAGGCCTAATGTTAATGGAAAGATTAAAACTAATGTCCAGCTAAGTGAGTTTATCCAGCGCATGTTGTACTCCTAGTTTGTGTGCCATAATCAAAATAAGTTCAAGATCAATACCTACGTATAAGCATATTGAGTATATGCGCTATTATATATTAATATCTTCTAATATTGGTACTTATTGCTGTTGAACTATTTTATAATCCATCAGTCTTAAACGACTTCTCTAAATTAAGAAGATACATATGCTTGAAACTCTGGATAAATTACTCCCTACAGATTTTCCGTCAATTACACGGACAAAACTTGAAACACTACAAGTTAATCTGGGTTACAAATGCAATCAACAGTGCTTGCATTGCCATGTAAATGCAGGACCCAATCGTAAAGAAGTTATGTCTCTTGAGACAATAAATTCTATTCTGACTGCGATTAAAAAGCTGAATATAAAGAAAATCGATTTGACTGGCGGCGCACCTGAACTTAACCCCCATTTTAAATATTTAATCGAGCAAGCCAGATTAATGTCGGTTCACGTGATAGATCGTTGTAACTTAACAATACTCATGGAACCCAATCAGGAAGGATTAGCTGATTTTCTAGCAGATAATAATGTAGAAATAGTAGCATCTTTACCGTGTTACACCGAAGAAACTGTGGACAACCAGCGTGGTAAAGGTGTCTATCAAAAAAGTATTCAAGGATTAAAAATACTAAATGAACTTGGATATGGACAAGAAAAATCGTCTTTGCAGCTAAACCTGGTTTATAATCCTGGCGGTGCTTTTTTGCCACCAGCACAGCAATATTTAGAAAAAGATTATAAAAAGATGTTATTAACCGAGCATGGGATTGTATTTAACTCATTGTATACAATCACCAACATGCCTATTAAACGTTTTGGTAGTACATTATTATCCAAAGGTACATTTACTAATTATATGCAGCTTTTAAAGTCTGCTTATCAACCTAATAATTTATCAACAGTAATGTGTCGCTCACTGTTCAGTATTGATTGGAATGGCTATCTTTACGATTGTGATTTCAATCAAATGCTGGATTTACCCATTTCCGATAATAACAATCAGCGCTTACATATAGATTCCATCGAATTAACCACACTCGACAAGATGAATATTTATATAGCCGATCATTGCTATGGCTGCACAGCAGGGCAAGGTAGTAGTTGTGGTGGCGCTCTAATTGAATAGCATTGAATTGATTAAGTAATATTTTACTCAATACTAGTTTATAAAGAAAATCAAAGAGGTTATAGCCATGGATGTAAAGTCATCTGTATTAGAACGTTATTCTGAAGGCGCGAAGAAACAACAAGCTGACTTATGCTGCCCGGTAGACTACAACATTGACTTGTTGAAAATTTTACCCACAGAAATTCTGGAACGAGATTATGGCTGTGGTGATCCCTCTCGCTATGTACGGAGTGGGGATACAGTTTTAGATTTAGGCAGTGGCGGCGGAAAAATTTGTTATATCGCTGCACAACTGGTTGGTGATTCAGGAAAGGTTATCGGTATTGATATGAATAACGATATGCTGAATCTTGCAATCCGCTATCAACCTGAAATGGCAGAAAAAATTGGCGGGGATCGTGTAAGCTTTCATTATGGACATATTCAAGATCTTGCATTGAATATGGATGCTGCTAACGAGTTTTTAAAAGCAAAACCTATTCAGTCAAAAGAAGACCTGGAAGCATTTGATGTATGGCAACGCGAACAAAAGCGTAGTCATCCTCTTATTGCCGATAATTCGGTAGATCTGGTTGTATCGAACTGTGTATTAAATCTTGTTGATGATACTCAGAAATCACAGCTTATCACTGAAATTTTTCGGGTTTTAAAACCTGGAGGCAGGATTGCTATTTCTGACATTATCAGTGATGAATACGTGCCTGCTGAAATGAAAGCAGATCCTGAATTATGGAGTGGTTGTATTTCCGGTGTCTTTCAGGAAAAAGAATTTTTACAAAAATTTATAGATGTCGGTTTTTATGCCGTTGCCTATGATAAATGGGAACAAACACCCTGGAAAACAATTAATGATATTGAATTTCGTTCGGTAACATTAACCGCTATAAAACCACAACAAATGACGGAGCTCGATCAAGGTCACACCGTTATTTACAAAGGACCTTTTGAGTCAGTAACAGATGATAAAGGCTATGAATTCGACCGTGGCGATCGAATAGCGGTAAGTAACGTACATTTTAATGCTTTGCTAACAAGTTCGTTTTCTGAAAATTTTATTTTTATTGAACCAAGTGAACAGTCAGCTTGTGTAACAAATTGGGATAGTTCTATGTTTAGTATACGCACGACCAATGACTCGAAAATAGGTTCAAAAATTTCAACTAGTAATAAATCTTCCTGTTGCGGTTAATAAAATATAAATGCAATATATTTCTATTATAATACCAACTTACAATGAAGCACTATCTATAAAAACAATATTAACAAGTCTCTCGCCCCTGATTCAAGACGGGCATGAGGTTATTATTGTTGATGGAGGCAGTGAAGATGAAACAATTAGCTTATGTAAGCATTACACCGATAAAGTCTTTGTTGCAAAAAAAGGTCGTTCATCTCAAATGAATTTTGGAGCTATGCAAGCAATAAATGAAATACTGGTTTTCTTACACGCCGATACAGTATTACCTTCTAATGCTGTATCTTTAATTACTAATGCTTTAAGTAGTTCTAGTAAACAATGGGGGCACTTTAAAGTTAAATTAAAAGGAGAGAAGTTTATACTTCGCATAATTGAATTTTTTATGAATAAACGCTCCTGTCTCACTGGAATAGTGACCGGCGACCAAACTATTTTTATTAGCAAAAAATTATTCGTATTAGTGAATGGCTACAAGAGCATTCCGTTAATGGAAGATATTGAATTATCAAAGACTCTCAAAAAATATTCAAAACCAATCTGCATTGATTCAAAAGTTATTTCCTCAAGTCGACGTTGGGAAGCGAACGGTTATTTAAAAACAATATTTTTAATGTGGAAACTCCGGTTACTTTACTTTTTTGGCGTTCCAGCGAACAAACTCGTTAATTATTATTACAAATAATATGAAATACAAATTTCAGGATGTTCGAGTATTCGTTTTTACTAAACCACCTATCCCGGGTAAATGTAAAACGCGCCTTATTCCCTATCTAGGTGAGGAGGGCGCAGCAATACTCCAGAAAAATTTAATTCATAGCATCATTGTAAATTTATCAAATTTTCAACTTTGTCCATTTGAAATTTGGCAAAGTGAGCAGAATAAATATTTTTCTGACTTAGTAACAAAGTCTAAGAATAATATTGAAATACATACTCAATCTGGTAGCGATTTAGGTGCAAGAATGTCGGATGCTTTTGAAAAAGGTTTAAAACGATTATCTAAGGTTATAATAATTGGCTCTGATTGTGTCGAGTACTCTAAAGATTACTTAACGAATGCTATACAGATCTTAGATCAACATGAGGTTGTTATTGGCCCTGCATATGATGGTGGCTATGTACTCGTTGGCGCAACACGCTTCTATTCTGAAATATTTGAGGATATTAGTTGGGGAAGTGGCCATGTGTTTACCGAAACAATCGTCAAACTTCAATTTAACAATATCACCTATTCAACATTGTCGCCTCTAAATGACATAGATACGGAGGAAGATTTAGGCTTAGCGAATGAATATGTAGGAAAACCCCTACAAAACAAATAAAAACTTTATTCTATTAAAACAATAAGTTACAATGGCCTATGTGATATGAGTCAAGTTTTATACGAAAATATCAAGTATAACAAATACTTAGCTGTTAATGTTGTTTACCATAGCTTGACCCTAAATAACGTTAAAAAGCGTGAAAATGTCGAAATTTGACCATAACTTGTTAGAATTATTGTGTATCATACAAAGTAACACTCACTCATTAACGTAGTACTAAAAATGTACCTAGAATTTTTTAACCTAAAAGAACGACCATTCAAGCTTAACTCCGATTACCGTTTTTTATTTAACAGTGTCGGACACGCTTCAGCTTTGTCTACATTTAAAAAATTACTTCGGTCAGATACAGATAATCTTTGCGTTCTTACGGGGGAAATTGGTTCTGGTAAAACAACATTGAGTCAAGCATTTATCGCTGAACTTGGTCCCGGCTACTTAGTTGCAAAAATACATCAAACACAATTAAATCAAATTGAATTTCTGCAAATGTTATTACTTGAATTTGGGATTAACTTGTTTGTTAATAGTAAATCCGAACTCATAGACAAATTAACAGGATTCCTCCTTGATCAGCAACACGCCAAGAAAAACGTAATTCTTATCGTGGATGAATCACAAAACTTAAAAGCGGACGTACTAGGTTTAGTACATGATTTATCGAACCTACGCTCAATTTCTGATACTCCCTTATTAAAGATAATACTAATGGGGCAACCAGAGTTAGGAATAACACTTGATTCACCCGAATTAGCATCACTTAAGCGTAGTGTAAAATTACGTTATCATCTTGAAGCAATGCTTAAAGAAGAAGTTAAAGATTATATTAAACACCGATTAGAAATCGCTGGTTCAGAACATAAGGTTGAGCTCACGTCGGATGTAATACCATTAGTTTTTTTATATACAGGAGGCCGGGCACGATTAATCAATGTATTAGTTGATCACGCCCTTTTAGCTGCATACGTTGAAAATAAAACCGTTATAAATTCAGATATAATTCAGGCTGCTGTTGATGAATTGCAATGGGTTCCTTTTGGTATGGAGCCAACGGGTAAAATATATAAATTCACCGAATCCAAAATTAGCAATGCCTTTGAATTTTACCTCAGTATTAGTAAAGATGGTGATTTCATAGAAGAGCATGTCGTTAATAAAAAACGTCTGCACATTGGTCGACATTCTGATAATGATATTAGAATTAAAAGCGACAAAGTCAGCCGTCAACACGCCATTGTCATATATCATGAAAATGAATTCTTCATTCGTGATATGAACAGTAAAAACGGAACCTATGTTCAAAATAAACGTATTGATATGCAACAATTGCATGATGGCTCAATTATTGAGATAGGTGACTATCATTTGGTTTTCAAAGCAAAAAATTTGACTGCGTCTTCAGGTGCTAAACCCAGTGAGCGTACATTAGATCTACATCAACAAGCATAATCATCAAATAACTATACCTGCCTGTTATATTTCAAACTCAAAAAATATTTAAAGATTCGCTTTAAAGCTATAGATTTCTTTTTTAAATTATTAAATTCTTTTAGTATAATAAATTTTACAATTTCATTTTTGTTATCTTCAAGTTTGGTATGTGCATATAAAGCATAGTTCAACATCCATAGTGCATCAGTTAAATTATCCGACACAATATATTTAGACCTGAATTTATATAGCCATTGATTTATTGTTAAATTTTTCGGCCAGTTCTGTGAAATTGAAAATAGTATTAATGCATGCCTGATTTCGTCAGGTTTTGATGATTTAGCTAACGCACTTTTACTCTTAGATAATTGTATATAACTATCTACACGTCGTTTAGATATTATGGCTAGTTTAATAATGCTCCAACTTGTTATGAAAAGTAACATGAAAAGTAAGATTAGTTGTAATAACCAATTCAAAACAAATATTTTTTCATCTTCATACTGCAATGTTTTGAGGACACCTGTGTCAGGTTCAAAATATTGGAGATTCAATTTCTTAAACTGAATCAAGCCATTAGAAAGCGGAGTAAATGCAATATCCACTAATTTACTTCCAACTACATTATTATTTTTGATTTTCGTAGATAAACTGGTCTTTACATGTGAATACTGGATATCAGTCTGGGAGATTAAGTTATATTTTTGTGCTAACGATGGTAGCCATTTAGCAGGGACCCCCGTTCCTATCAGTGAGTATTGTAATATTGAAGTTGTTTTCGGCTGCATTAAAAAAAATGGTAGTTCAAGATAGTGTGTTTGAAGTCCTAAACTTCCAACAGGGATGAGCGGATTAATATAAATTGGTAATTTTTTTACTCTGAACGATTTTTTTCCTAAATGGAATTTATATACTGGAACGCTATCTTTATGATACTCTACTTCTGGTAATAGTAAGATGTTCTTTTGACCGTAGAGAAAAAAAACATTCCATCCAATTGTATGCTTATATTCAAGAGTACCTTTATAGCGAATTACTTCAGTCACTTGTGGTATTAAGTAACTCTCTATGCCTTGTGTTATTATATTATTGCGCTCTAATATAATGTTCTTGTCAGCCGTAATAATAGTAACGATTATTTTATTTTGTTCTCTTACCCAGGGATTGGGTTTTGTTTTATTCAGTGCAAGACTGATGGGCTGTCTATTTTTTGCCAAAGGCGCTTTTACGTCAAAGTCATAAGCTTGAGTTTTGAAATTATTCCACACGAGTGGAGGTACCTTTAACTTTCCAATTTCAGATGGATAGACCTTTATCTTATATACAATGTTTTTTGTATTTTCAATTTTATTTGCAATTACGTAATCAAGTGAATCTGAAAATGGTTTTAATAACTCGGTTATGTTAATACCAGACTTTGTATCTATACTCAGATTAATATCAAGCGACTTGCCATAGAAAATACTAGTGTCCTTTATTTGTATTACAATTGGGTTTGTAGAAATATCAGCTAAAGTATTAGATGAAAATAAACTGCACACCAGAACAAATATAGAGCCTAATTTGTTTACCATGGATTAACACCTGGTTTTATATGAGGCGTGTCTACCGGGGCAGGGAAGCCTTCTTCAATTTCAAATAAGCGTTTCCATAATTTGTAGTTATTAATTTTCTCCTGTTTAACAAGTAAATCCACCATGTCAAGTGTTGTATGTTCGAATTCCCATTGCGAGCTTGATATTGAAGTTTCTATTCTTGTAGAGCTAATGTTGGAATATTTAATTCCTCTCTCTATTAGCTTGGTAATATTCTCATCATTTTCAGGCAATGAGTATAGAGTAGATGTATTATTCTCATCGTTAGCTAATGTGATTTTTGAGTTGCCTATATCGACTCCTTGTTCAATTCTTTCGGAGCGGGATCCATTTCCCGCTCTTGTTTCGTAACTATCAATTTTCTTTTTACCTCTACGCAGTGCTAAAGCTTTTTTAACTTTAGTGTCGATTGCAATAGCATATTCGAGATTTATTTTAGATTGATTATGGGTTGGATTATATTTTAATGCATCCTTATATAAACTTATGGATTGAGAGTAATCACCGAGCATATAAAATGTATTTGCCAGATTAAATAAAGCTGTCGCTCGATTGTCATTGTTAGTAGCGGTTAAGATGGCTTGCGTATACAGATGTATAGCCGCTGAGTAGTTTTTTTGTTTATAAACAGAATTTGCTTGTCCCATGAAACCAAAAAATCCAGGTGATTTTTTATATAATTTCTCAGCCTTTATAAAATTTTTATTATGATAAGCCATATTGGCGGCCTCCAATAGAGCGTCATTTGCTTTTATTTCAGTTGGTATAAAGGAAATAATTGATATTGCCAATAATATTAATAAGGGATTAGTTTGAATAATGATATTTTTTTTGCGATTATACTGCAAGGTTGAAAAGAGAAAAAGAACAATTGCCGGCACTAAAAACCAACTGTATATTTGTTTCCAGATAACAATAGTTTTATCAGTTGAAACGGCATCTATAGATGAGCCAGTGAGCTTACGCAAGCTGAAGTCGGCTTGATTCAGGTTCGAACTGATGGCCTTGTATATACCGTTATTTCCCCTGGCAATTTCTTTTAAACTGACTTCATTAAGGCGGCTGATCACAGTTTTGTTATTTATAGTCAACCAGCCACCCTTTGTATCAGGAATAGGAAGACCTTCATGTGTGCCAACTCCAAAAACATTAATCGGTATATTATTTAATTTTCTTACCGAATTCTTTTGTATTATTTCATTGAAATCACCATCACTAAACAGAAATACTGATTTAGTTTGCGTATCAGAGAGATTTAATTGATCTAACGCTAAATTTAAGCCAGAAGTAGCATTCGAACCTTCAACCGGTAACATATTGGGTTGGATAGATGGAAGTACATTACGGATGACATTAGCATCAAATGTTAAAGGTATAACCACATGAGCGTTATTCGCGTAGATCACCAGACTAAACATAAGATTATTCGCATTTGTCAGGATTGCTTCAATTGCTAATTTAGCCTTACTTATTCTATTTGGGTAAACATCCTCAACTAACATTGATTTTGATACATCTAAAACAAGTACAGCCGCATTAGTATACTTTTTACTGGGCTCCAAAGTTCGTTTATCACTATTTATTCTTGGTCCCATCAGGGCTATACATAACAATATCCAGGCTAGGATAGGAATAATTTTATCCAGAAATAATTTATTAGCTAGAGATTTTTTGCTTTTTACTACTGCCCAAGCGAGTAATGCTTTATCACAATATCTATTTGATGAGTAAAAATTATAAATGTAAGAACTACCCATAATAACGACAGGTATAAGGATACCAGCAATATAATATGGATGACTGAAATGTAAAGACTGAATAAAATCAGGCATCAGCCTTCCTTAGATGCACCAATGAAATGATATATTGTAATAACATCAACAAGAGGGCAATTGCTAATGGCCACTGAAATAAAGGGATTTCGATATATTGAGGGCTTATACTTAGCTTACTTTTCCTGGATTGTAAAATTCCTTGAATTACTTCAGACAAGGAATTGGTATTTTTTGCCCAGTAAAATTTACCGCCAGCAGCATCAGCAATGCTTTTTAATCGTTCAAAACTCGCTGGATGATAGATCAATGTCGAATCTTTTACGTCTTCAGCCTGGTATGAGCTAGCGCCAATGGCAATTACATACAACGTATAACCTTTTTCCTTGATGTATTTAGCAATAACATCAGGATCAATATCACGAGGTGGTCTCAAAACGTCGGTTATTAGTACAATACTGGGTTTGGCCTCTGAGTCATTCTTCTTCAGGTTATGTAAGTTATTTAGTGTGTACAATAACGCACGTTGCGGATTACTGGTTCTCCCCGTCAGAGTGGTAGTGATACGCGGTATCATTGCTTTAAGTAGATTAGTATCCGTGGTGAAGGGTAGGAGGGTGTGCGCTTGTTCAGAAAAGGTGACTATACTAATACGGTTGCCTGATAACTTATTCACGAAGTTTAATAATACACTTTTCACCATCGTTAAACGATCAACGCGTTGTTTATCTATAAAATAATCCTTTAGCACCATACTAACTTCATTATCAACTAAAAAAACAATGTCACGGTTACTTGGAGGGTCAGGTAATTTTTCACCTGTATAAAAGGGTCCTGCCAAACAAGTAAATAACAACCCTATAATAATTAGATAGTAAATTTTACCAACAAACATAACCTTTTTCTTTGTTAAACTATTTTGCGACTCTAAAATTTTCAAAATAACATTGAGTCTGGTATGTCGATAGGTGTTCTTTAAATGTAAACTCTGAATTAGATTTGATAGTGAGACATGCTTAATAACGAGTATTCCTACAGCAATCACTACCATTACATAAAACCAAAATGGCTGGGTAAAATGAATAGAATGCAAGTAGGATATGTAATTCATCTATTCTTGACACATGCATTTTTTAGAATACCAAGAACAGTCTGTACTTTTTCTGAACTTAAGGTGTTTTTTGCATAACTGGCTTCACTTAACTCCAATAGACATTCATCGATTACGCTTTTCTGCGAAACATATGTCATTTGAAGAGACTGGTCAGTTTTCAGTTTTTCCGAGAATAAATTAAGTACTTCTTTAGCATGCAAACGTACATCACCATTTTTCAATAATTTATACGACAAAAACCATAATTTAAATCTTATAGTATGTATAAAGTATCGACTCAGAAGTGTAACTAAAATAATCATTAAGATAACAAGTAGATAATATCCCCATCCATAAGAGCCTGACTCTAATTGTGTTGGCTCTATAATGTCTAGCCAGGAATAATGTGCTACGACGGTTTCTTTCATCATTTACTCATAAAGCACATTATCTGTGGTCAGGTAGGAGATGAGGTTTACACCCATATTCTGACATTGGATACGATATTTAGAAAAATCATCATGTACAATATTTTTATAGGCTTCCACAAATGCATGATTATTACAATTCATGTGCAGAGCTGCTGAGGCCTTATCTGATTGAATGTCAAAATATCCTTTCTGTGGTAGCTCAACCTCGATAGGATCCTGAATTCTAATTAGGTTAACTTTGAATTTACGGCTGAGATGATATAAACGGGAAATTGTCTCGTAATTCATATCGTGAAAATCACTAACTATGATCAACTCAGTGCCATCGCATAGCTGCAATTTATTTATAACGTCGTTTAACGCGGGTTGTGTATTATTATTTTGTTGATTATAAAATGGTTTGTTTAGTTCATTGACAAAAGATAATATTGGATTCGTACCACTATAAACGCTATGCCATTGAGGTTTATTCTTTATTTGCACACCACTTATATTTTGTTGTTGATGCATTGCATGGAATACTGAGTATATCGCAAAGTTGAGGGCCTGTTTTATTTTAAGCTGATGTCGTGTTCCGAAATACATATCCTGGCGCTGGTCCAAAACGATATAAGTCGAAGGGCGTTTATCTTCGTTATAAATATTAACGTAAAGTTGTTGTGTGCGAGCAAAAGTACGCCAGTTAATATGGCGTGAATCACTGCCTGGGTGATACGGTTTGTTTTCTTCAAAATCAACGCCTGCCCCGCGGATTCGAGACTGTAAATCACCCGCCATATTCTCAGCCGATATTTTAGTCGATTCAAAAAAGGCAATTTTCGAGTGTTTGGCTTTTATTTGAAGGGCAGTGATTTCACTCTCTGATAAACTGATGAGATTTGTGGGGTTTTTTTTCGATAGTCGAAGCTTATTGAACAACATACTATCTCTCTATTAATCCAGATTCTTTCTATTAAGGAATAGTAACGACATTGATTATTTTATCAATCATAATATCAGCAGTTATATAATTAGCCTTTGCGGTAAAACTTGGAATGATTCGATGGCGTAAAATATCTGGAGCAACTTCAATTATATCGTCAGGAATTATATAATCGCGTCCATTGAGATAAGCCAGTGCACTGGCTGCGCGCAACAGTGAAATGGAAGCGCGCGGTGATGCCGGTGAATCAATATATCCACGCCATGAATTTTCTATTTTCTGTATGTCTCGTGTTGCGGTAACAATATTAACAACATATTTTTCCAGGGATTCTTCGACATGTATTTCGGCAACTTGCCGACGTGCCTTTAATATGGTTTCGGGTTGTAATAAACCTGAGGTTAATAAATTATCATCTCCGAAGTGGGTTAAGCGATCGCGCTTCAATATAAGTAACTCATCATCATTAGATGGGTAATCAATAACAACATGTAATAAAAATCTATCCAGCTGTGCTTCAGGTAATGGATAGGTTCCCATTTGTTCTAATGGATTCTGGGTGGCCATAACAAAAAACAAATCGGGTAGGGGATGCGTGGTACTGCCAACTGATACTTGATGCTCACCCATGGCTTCGAGTAAGGCAGACTGTACTTTGGGTGGCGCACGATTAATTTCATCGGCTAATACAATTTCGTTAAATAACGGTCCTGGTGAGAATTTAAATTCACTCGTATTGGGATCGAAAATATCACTACCGGTAATATCCGATGGCATTAAATCCGGAGTAAATTGAATGCGTTGAAAATGAGCATGCACACCACTTGCAAGCGCCTTAACGGCTGTGGTTTTAGCTAAGCCTGGTGGGCCTTCAAGCAGTAAATGACCGCCGGTTAATAATCCAATAATGAGTCGGTCAACTAAAGCAGCTTGACCAATAATAACAGTTTGTAAGTTTTCGCGTAATTTAGCGAGTGCGGATTGTGTATCTTTCATGCTGCTTATGACCCTAAATGACTAATATAGCTAAAAGCGAGAGAAGCGTTATTGTTTTTATTATAAATACGCCTGTTTTCAATAGCTTATAGTATAGATAATCCAGGAAGTTTATTCATTAAATATTAGTAGCCAATCTTAATATTTATTAGAGAGTACAGTCCGTTACTGTTAGTTTAGGGCTTAATTGTACTTTCCGGACAACACTCGGCATAACTTTCTATTCCACCACGACTCTCATACCAGGTACGGCTGTTATTAACAATTTTTACAATAACCAGCATAATTGGAACCTCAACCAGTACACCGACCACTGTTGCGAGTGCAGCACCTGATTCAAAGCCAAACATCGCTATAGCCGTAGCAACAGCAAGCTCAAAGAAATTACTTGCGCCGATCAATGCGGATGGTCCGGCAATACAATGGGGCGTACGAAAAGTTCGGTTTAAATAATAGGCTAATCCTGAGTTGATAATAACCTGGAGTAAAATTGGAACCGCTAGAAGTATAATAATGAGTGGCTGTTCAATGATTTGCTTACCCTGAAAACCAAATAATAAGACTAATGTCAATAATAATGCGATTACAGACCAAGGTTGAACCAGTTTTAAAACTTTATTTAATTTATCAATACCATGAGAGCGTTTTAAAAATAATGTTCGCCAGAGAGTTGCAATGATTAAAGGAATTACAATGTAAATAACCAGAGAAAGAAATAAAGTATCCCAGGGAACCGTAATCGCGGATAAGCCTAATAACAAACCAACAATTGGCGCGAAAGCAAAGATCATAATCACATCATTAAGCGCAACTTGCGATAAAGTATAATGTGGTTCACCTTTGGTTAGATTACTCCAAACAAAAACCATGGCTGTACAGGGTGCTGCTGCTAAGATGATAAGTCCAGCAATATAGCTATTGACTTGTTCTGCAGGTAACCATTCTTTAAATAAATAACCAATGGTTAACCAGGCAAGCAGGGCCATTGAAAAAGGTTTGACGCCCCAATTAATAAATAAGGTTATCCCTACACCACGCCAATGCCTGGAAACATCCTTTAATGCAGCAAGATCTATCCTTAATAACATGGGGATAATCATAATCCAAACAAGAATCGCGACGGGTAAATTGATTTTTGCAATTTCAAATGAACCGACTAATTGGAAAAAATTGGTAAAGAAATGTCCTAAGGTTATACCAGCTAGAATACACAAAAATACCCAAAGAGAAAGATAACGTTCAAATAAATTCATAATAATTGTCTGTTATGATGTAGTAAGTCTTTTTAACAAGTCGGCTACCCGACGTTGTATGTCATCACGACTGTCACGAAATACTTCTAAAATAGCTTCTTCTGTTCCTGTTGCTTTTGCCGGATCATTTAAAGGCCAATGTTCTTTCCGTAAACCTGGAGGCAGAACAGGGCAGTGCTCATCGGCATGGCCGCAGACTGTAACGATGTAATCAGTACGATTGAGCATTTCATCTGTTAATTTAGTAGATGCTTGTTGCGAAATATCTATAAATTTTTCTTTCATTACGGTAATGGCGCGTGGATTTTTCCCATGTGATTCAATTCCAGCCGATTCAATATTGAAGTTTTCACCGGCCATACCTCTAGCCCAACCTTCGGCCATTTGTGAACGACAGGAATTGCCAGTGCATAAAAATAATATATTCATTTATATAATCCTTCGGACATTTTTTAACAACAAGAGAGGATTGAGGGTGCACAACATGATGTTGATGAATCATTTTTGTCCTCATTTAACTTAAATACTTTTGCTGAACTAAGGGTATGAAATGTTTCCCAAGGGATACCTTGAGGATCTATTGTCCAGTATTTTTCGGATTCGGAATAGCAGCAAGTTGAAGCCTCTTGTTGTACACCTTTAATACCTGCATCAGTTAAACGTTGTTCAATTGCGGTTAATTCTTCAGTCGTTTCAGTCTGGATGCCAACATGGTCAACACCGGTTGTTGTACTGCGATTGGATATTGCAAAATTAACTTTAGGGTCATCCAACTGCCATTTAGCATAGTCTTCTTCAACTTTTGTTGGGTTTGCTCCAAATAAAGCAGAGTAGAAATCAATATTTTTCTGAAGGTCTTCCACTGCAATATGTAAATGTAATCTGCTCATAACGTTCTCCTTTATATGAAACTTAAGCGCAACAACTTGCACTGGGTCTATTAGGCATATCGATTAATAATGAATCATCAGTTGTATACAGTTTGCTCTGCGTTAATTCATTAATTGAAATAGTTAAAATGGAGTTAATCCACTCAGGTAGTTCAGGATTGATTTGATAATAAATCCATAAACCCTGACGTCTATCAATGACCAGATTCGCATCGCGTAAATGGGCAAGATGTCGTGAAATTTTCGGTTGCGAGATAGCTAATGCATGGGTTAATTCACATACACATAATTCACCATGGTTTTTTAACAAGATCAAGGCACGTAAGCGCGTTGAATCCGATAAGAGTTTGAATAGTGTTTCAGCCGTTGTCATAGCAGTAATATATGCTAAACCATATATATGGTCAAGCATATATTATATTTATTAACCTTTGTTGACTCTGGGCTATAGTACGGCATATATATTTGGTTCATTTATAAATACATACAGGAGTCAAAATGAAGCAATCGGGTTCAAAATCACTTTACGCTGCAGTCGCTGCGGCATTCGGTGCATCCTTATGCTGTATTGGTCCATTAGTACTACTTGGTTTAGGTATAGGGGGAACGTGGATAAGTTATCTCACTGCTTTAGAACCGTATCGACCAGTTTTCATTAGCATTACATTGATATTTATATTTTTAGCATTTCGCAAACTTTATCTCATTCCACGTCAATGTGCCCCAGAAAATGTGTGTGCTATTCCGGCAACCTTACGTAATCAACGCATCCTTTTCTGGATAGTTAGTATGGTATTGATAGTGCTATTAACGTTTCCTGAATACGGTTTAGTTTTTTTTGAATAATTTTGATTGGAGATAGATATGTTAAACAAAATAAATTTTTACAGTTTTATAATACTAGTGATTTTGAATTTCACATTAATGATGTCATTAAAAGCAGCCGAATCTAAAACAATTGTACTCGATGTGCCGGGTATGACTTGTAAGTTTTGCCCAATAACAATACGCAAAGCACTGGAAAAAGTCCCGGGTGTTATTAAGGCAACGGCAGACTACGATTCAAAATCAGCCACTGTCATTTTTGACACGGAAAAAACAACAACGGATATTCTTATCCAAACCACTGCAAATGCTGGTTATCCGTCGACGTTAAAATCAAAATGATAGTAAGTATGAAAATGTCATTACATATAGCAATAGTAGGAACAGGCTCAGGAGCCTTCGCAGCGGCAATTAAAGCGGTAGAGCAGGGTGCAACCGTAACGATTATCGAAGGTGCTGACGTTATAGGCGGAACCTGTGTCAACATCGGTTGTGTACCTTCAAAGATCTTTATCCGCGGTGCCCACATTGCCTACATACAAGGTCACCATACCTTTAATGGCTTACCATTGAATACTCCTACAATAAATCGTAAAGCGATGATGCAGCAACAACAACAGTGGGTGGATAAATTACGCCACGCGAAATATGAGAGTATTCTGGAAAGCAACACAGGCATTAATCTTATCCGTGGTATGGCGCGTTTTAAAGATGCTGGTACGCTCATTGTTACTAACAAAGAGGGTGGCGAAACAGAAATTAAGGCTGATAGAATTTTATTAGCGGTGGGCGCCAGTGCATCTATTCCCGATATTAAAGGCTTAAAAGAATCGCCGTATTGGACTTCAACCGATGCTTTAATAGCTGAAGAAATACCAGAACACTTAATTGTACTCGGAGCATCCGTGGTGGCATTAGAACTGGCGCAAGCATTTCGGCATATCGGTGCCAAGGTAACGGTTATTGCGCGAAGTACTTTATTATCAAAGGAAGATCCCGCCATTAGTGAGGCTCTCACCAAAGTATTCGTAGACGAAGGTATAAATATTTTACTAAGTACTTCAGCAGTGTCAGTTATCCACGATAGTAATCAATTTACATTGCAAACGAACAACGGTGAAGTGAGTGGAGATAAATTATTGGTTGCCACTGGCCGTAGCCCTAACACCACGCGCTTGGAACTCGATAAAGTCGGTGTTAATACAAATAATCTTGGTGGCATTATAGTTGACGACCATATGCGAACGAATATTGAAAATATCTATGCTGCAGGTGATTGCACTAATCAACCTCAATTTGTCTATGTTGCAGCGGCTGCAGGTACACGTGCTGCCCGGAATATGACTGGCGATAATGTTGCAATTGATTTATCCATTATGCCTGCGGTTGTCTTTACTTCACCACAAGTTGCCACAGTTGGTTTAACAGAACAACAGGCAAAAGATAAAGGTTTAGACGTTAGCAGTCGTACTTTAGAGCTGGAAAATGTGCCACGGGCACTCGCTAATTTTGATACGCGCGGATTGATAAAATTAGTTGCTGTCAAAGGCACTGAGCAAATTATTGGTTGTCAGGTGGTTGCACAAGAAGGTGGCGAAATAATCCAAACCGCTGCTTTAGCGATTAAAAACAAAATGACCATACAAGGTTTAGCCGATCAGTTGTTTCCATACTTAACCATGGTTGAAGGCTTAAAGCTGTGTGCCCAAACTTTTAATAAAGATGTAAAGGAATTATCGTGTTGTGCGGGGTAATATTAAATTAAGTCATTGTGAGCGATAGCAAGGCAATCTTGCTGGTTCAAGTATTATCTAAAAGACTACCACGCCCAAAAATATAAAGGCGATCGCAATGACAATGTTTTATTATCTAGCTAGATTCTTGTGTCTTACACTAGTAATGACATGTTTTTTAGATGTAACTTATTTTGAAAGTGTTTCCACAATAGGGCAGTGAGTATCACCCGTGGTATCACAGGAATGAATTAAATTATCGAGTGTTTCGCGCATATTTGTTAAGTCTGCAATTTGTTGATTAATCGCTTCACGTTTCTCTTCAGCACGTTGCCGAATATCGGCGCAGTGGCCATCACCCATTTCGAGTAAATCTGCAATCTCTTTTAAACTAAAGCCCAGTTTTTGAGCACGCTTTATAAAGTGGATACGGTTAATGATATCTTCACCATATTGACGATAACCCGATTGTGGTTTTACAGGCTCAACAATAAGGTTTACGCGCTGATAGTAACGAATAGTTTCAATATTCACCTCGGCAGCGCGTGCCAGGTGACCAATGGTAAGTGTTTTAGTCGTCATTGAAAACCTCAGTAACAGGTTTAATTTTATATGAAATCACGAGTATTACCTTTAATGTTTTAAAGTACTTGAGCTGGAGTTAAGTGCAATACATTTTTATCATAAACTGACCTGCTATGATCTTAAATATTAAATTTTTTCATCGGCCGATTGCAGCAAGTGTGATCACGCCAAAGCAGTTTTAAATGATAATACATGATTACCTAACTTATTAGTAACCGCAAGTTTTCTGGGTTACTTGGACTGTTTGAGGGGAGTACTATTGCAACTTATACTTGTTTTTTTCAAAACGCCAGTATCAAAATGATACAACAAAATTATGCCGTTAAATATATTGGCATTATGGTTAAGTCGAGGTATGTCATTAATAAGTTTCTGGTTATTACTTTAATATTAACGTTTCCACCTCAATAGAGCCCGTATATACTCAGTCTTGAGGTATCCCTACAATATTAAGAATAAAAAAGACCAAAACAATAGTCTGGAAAACACTAATATTCAGTGAAAATATGTCTTTGACTTCGTAGATCATATTAACAATGGCATGACATAGAATCTTTTACATTCACCTGCTATAAGTTAAAAAAGACCAGCTCTTTTGAACATAATGTAATCAAATACAATAAAGGCTTCACTATGAGAGATGGCATAAACAAACAAACTTTTTCGCTTGAAACCATAATTACTATCGCCGCTGTATTTGCAGTACTTATACCACTTGCAATATTCACCCTAACCAGCCTTTACAGCTCATCACAGGCAATGACTGGCGTCATTAAACAAGAACTAGAAGCTCAATCGATTTTGGTCAGTTATTCCATAAATACATTTATTGATGAACGTATAGTAGATGCGAGAGTTATTTCACAAGCTGATGTATTGGAAAAGGAAGAGATTAATCACAAAATCCAATATTTGACTGAAATTGTTCACGAAAATAAATGGATTGATGATATCGATCTTCTTAATCCTGATGGAATGATCATTGCGAGCTCAGGTATTCAAAATGAAAAAGGTAACTTGTTATGGCACATGCATTCAGAGTATAAAGCGTTATACCTTGCAGCCATCAAAGCCAAACAAGGACAGGTTTATGTTTCAGAAGCAACCATTCTAGACAATGGCCCTGGCATTCTTTTTATTACCCCCATTACTGATGACTCTAATCTAATACTCATTGGTCTGTTGGCCATTGAAGTTAATCTTAACAATATTTCAAAAATTCTAACTGTTTTAAATCGGAGGGGGGTAGGTGAAAAATATGCCTATGTTGTTGATAATAAGGGCAAGGTTATTACCAGTAATAACGAGTTTGTAAAATTTCTTGATATTTTTCCTGATTTACGGGTTCATCCAAAACTATCAAGTGCATTTTCCAAACAAGGAGATATAGGCAGCATTATTTATACTGATACGAGAGGTAAGGCAGTGATGGCCGCCTATGCCGATTTGGGTGAATTTGGTGAGAATAATGCACTAGACTGGAGCGTTGTTGCTACCGTGCCGATAGATGAAATTATCAGACCGGTAACTGACCTCAAGTACCTTCTAATAATAATGAGCGTTATTATTGCCCTGATATCAGCACTAGTAGCATATCGTGTTTCAGCAGTTTATAGCAAGAATCTGAATAAAATTGCAACACGGGCAAAAAATATTTCTCAGGGCATATATTCTGAACAACTACCATTCACAATTAAAAGAAGAGGTGCTTTAAATACACTGGTTAACGCTTTTAATAAAATGGAAACTAACCTGAAAAAACTGGTAAATGAATTAAAAGACCGCGAGCAAAGACTTGATATAACCCTTAATAGTATTGGTGATGGGGTGATTGCAACGGACGATAAAGGCAATGTCACACGTATGAATCCGACGGCAGAAAAAATGACAGGCTGGACTTTTGTAGAGGCTGAAGGTAAATCAGTAACAAATATTTTTTCTATAATTGACGAGACAAGTCGAGAACCAATTCTTAACCCAGTCGAAAAAGTTATTGAAATGGGGAATACTGTATATCTCAGCAACCATACCACACTCTTATCCAAGGATGGCTCAGAATATCAGATAGAAGATTCGGCTGCTGCGATACGTGATGAATATAATAGTATTCATGGGATGATCTTAATTTTCAGTGATGTGACTCGCCGGAAACAAGCGGAAAAACAATATCGTCGCACATTAAAAATGGATGCTTTGGGTAAACTAACAGGTGGAATCGCTCATGATTACAATAATATGTTGGGCGTTATTATAGGTTATTGTGATTTGCTTGAAAATGAACTAAACAATCAGCCCAAACTACACGGTTACGTGCGAATTATACAACAATCAGCTCAGCGAGGCGCTAACCTGACTAAAAAATTACTTGATTTTTCAAGACACAAAAGTTCTGAATCGATTGCATTAAACCTTAACACTTTATTGCAAGAGCATGAACTTATGTTACAGAAAACATTAACTGTACGTATTGAGTTGGTATTGAATTTAAACAAAGAGATTTGGTCAGTTTACATCGATGAAAGTGACATGATCGATGTCATCTTAAATATAAGTATTAATGCAATGCATGCGATAGAAGGATATGGTCACTTAACTATTCATACTAGTAATTTAAAAATCAATGAAATAGATGCTCTTGGGTTAGGCGTAGTAGCAGGTGATTATGTTTTACTAAGTATGACAGATACAGGTTGTGGCATGAATCAAAACACCCGTGATAAGATTTTTGATCCATTTTTCTCAACTAAAGGCGAAAGAGGAACAGGTTTAGGCTTAAGTCAGGTTTATGGTTTTATGCAACGCAGTAAAGGAGCAATAAAAGTATATTCTGAGCAGGGGCATGGTTCTCAATTCACACTATACTTTCCACGTTATCATGATGATTTACAAGCTGAAGAATCCTTAAAGGAAGAGGGTGTTGTTAAAACGATTAACACTGAAACTATTCTTGTGGTTGATGATGAACCTGATTTAATAAAATTTTGTTGCGAAGTGCTTGAACAATATGGCTTTACAACGTTATCTTCTCTCGGCGCTAATAATGCTTTAGACATTCTTGAGCATAAAAAAGTCGATATATTACTTAGTGATATTATAATGCCTGAAATGGATGGCTATCAATTGGCTTCGATTGTTAAGGGAAAATACCCAGAAGTAAAAATTCTACTTGCGAGTGGTTTTTCCTTTGATTTTATTGATGAAAATGTTGATAAACATCTTCAGCAGAATATATTACATAAGCCGTATAATTCTGAGGCACTGCTGCAGGCAATTAGTCGTTTAATTAAGTAAGAAATTAATAAGAACAAAAAAATTATGTCGAATATAAAAAGTATTTACTCTCTTCCCTATGAAGTACAAATCTGTTTTAAAATTTCAGCAAACTCTCGTGTTGCAGGGCCGACTTGCTCAAGATCAGCATAGACAAGATAAAGGATAGCTGTTGTTTTATTACCTTCTTTCAAAGGTAAACATTTTAGTTCATTGTTAAGTAATTGTTGCTCAATAACTTTTTCTGGTAGCCAGCCAAAACCTAATCCATTGCTAATAATTTTAAAAGCTGACTCCGGGCTTGTCACAGTCCAGCGCCGTGAGTCACTAATCCAACCCGAGTCCAGGCCTTTACTGCCGGAGTCACTGAGAATAACATGTGTTTCACGTTCGAGATCGTGTGTCGTTATACTACGACCTAATTGATGCAACGCGTGATCAGGATGAGCCACTGCGACAAAATGTACCTGAATCAATTCATCACCAAGGAATCCTTGAGGAATAAAAGGGGTGATAACTAGATCGGCCTTGCCACCTAAGAGTACTTCTTCAGCGCCGGATAAAACGACTTCTTCAAGGCGGATACGTGTGTTTCTACCCATAGGTTCGAATTTCTTTAATGCTTCTATTATCAACTCTGTTGGAAATGCAGCTTCAACGGCTACCCGTATTTCTGCTTCCCAACCTTGTTCCAGGTAATGAGCTTGTTGCTCAATCGCACTGGCGTCGGCCACTAATTGCTTGGAACGTTGCAATAGAACTTTACCTGCTTCACTTAAGACAGCTTTGCGTCCTTCAATATTCAATAATTTAAGACCGAGTTGTTCTTGCAAACGGTTCACAGCATAACTAACCGAGGATTGGCTGCGACTGAGGTATTCAGCTGCCTGGGCAAAACCCCCATATTTAATGACGGCTTGTAATGCTCGCCATTGGTCGAGGGTGACTTTCGGATGTGATGGTTTACGATGTCTGGGTTTAGAAATCATTATAGTAATAATAATATATCTATTAATTAGATATGTAAAGTCTAAATTATGCACTTTAATATCTATTTAATTAAGTCATACTGTATCTACTTACTAAATAACAGGAGAAAAACAATGAAAAATTTAACCGAAGTGGCAGGACGAATCTTATTAGGCGGATTCTTTGTAATGGCTGGTATTGGCAAAATTGGTGCGGGCTATGCAGGTACTGCAGGGTATATGGATAGCATGGGTATACCTGGTGCATTATTACCACTCGTCATCTTCCTGGAAATTGCAGGCGGATTAATGGTGATAACGGGCTTTAAAGCCAAATGGGCAGGCTATGCATTAGCAGGGTTTTCTATTGTCGCAGCTGTCATATTTCACTCAAACTTTGCCGACCAAATGCAATCGATAATGTTTATGAAAAATATTGCGATTAGCGGTGGTTTATTAATCTTGGCAGCTCATGGCATGGGTGCATGGAGTTTGGACAGAATGTGGTCTAAGTAAGAAAACGCTGTAAAAAGAATTAAATAAATTAAACATTACGCCTTCTGAATAAGCAGAAGGCGTATTTTAAAATTAAGGATAGCAGCATGGGTATGTTAATAAATGGCGAACTGGCTGAAAACTGGTTAGAGAAAGAAATTGATGAAGGTGAATTCAAGCGGATGGAATCCAGTTTCCGAAATTGGATTACCCCTGATGGCAGTGCCGGCCCCAGTGGTAAAGCCGGATTTAAAGCCGAAGCAGGGCGGTATCATTTATATGTGTCGGATGCCTGTCCATGGGCACATCGTACTTTGATTTTTCGAACTTTAAAAAAACTGGAATCCGTAATAGGGGTTTCCTATGTTGAAGCTAAAATGTTAAATGATGGATGGACTTTTTCCAGTAAGGGTAAATATGTTGACGAGCTTTATAAATTTCGTCATGTATATGAACTGTACCAGAAAGCTGCCTCAGATTTTACCGGACAAATTACGGTACCCATTTTGTGGGATAAAAAAAATGAGACCATTGTTAATAACGAATCTTCTGAAATTATTCGAATGTTAAATAGTGCTTTTAATGCTTTTACAGAAGTGGTGGATGACTATTATCCTGAATTATTACGGAGTGAAATTGATCGTGTTAATCAACCGATATACGATAATATCAATAATGGTGTTTACCGTTGTGGTTTTGCCACCACTCAACAAGCGTATGAAAAAGGATTTGATAGATTATTTAATGAACTGGAAAATGTGGAAACGATTTTGGCAAAGCAACGCTATTTAACAGGTAATCAATTAACCGAAGCTGATTGGCGTTTGTTTACCACGCTTATCCGATTCGATGCAGTTTATGTTGGGCACTTTAAATGTAATTTGAAACGTATTATCGATTACCCCAACCTTTCAAATTATGTACGCGAGTTGTATAAAATACCAGGCATCGATAAAACGGTGGATATTGATTACATCAAGCAACATTACTATGTTAGCCATACCAGTATTAATCCCACCCAGATTATTCCGAAGGGACCTGCACTTAATTTTAATGCATCCCATGATCGAGCAACAAAATTTGGAGGCTCAATATGACAACTCAATTGCGCAATGTGACAGTCGTTCCCGAAGGTGACGGTGTAGATGTTAAACGCTTGTTTCCATTGCAGGGTTTTATGAATTTTGATCCCTTTGTTTTATGGGATCATTTTAATATTGGGCCGGGGCATGGCTTTCCGGATCATCCTCACCGTGGTTTTGAAGCGATTACATATATGTTTTCTGGTGGAATGAATCATAAAGATAATCTGGGAAATGAATCCTTTGTTACCGCCGGTGGAGCACAGCGTTTTACTGCAGGTAAAGGCTTGGTTCATTCAGAAATGCCCGATGAACAAGGCGATAGTAATGGAATTCAATTATGGATTAATTTACCGCAGCGCCTTAAGCAAGTTAAACCTGAGTACCAACAAGTTGATGCGGCTGAATTTCCGGTTACAATTATAAAAGGAGGTCAGGTTAAAATGTTGGTCGGTGAAAACTCACCACTAGTATTGAAAACCGAGATTATTTACCAACATGTTAAGCTGGATGCCAATTCAAATTACAAGTTAAAACTTAAAGAGGGTATGCGTGGCATAGTCTATGTAATGAAAGGTAATGTCAGTGTTAATACAACAGAGGTGAAATCAGATCAGGCAGTATTTATCGAAAATAGTCCACTACTGGACTTCGACGCTAAAGCTGACTGTGAGTTCATGGTCTGCATGGGGTTACCGCATGGCGAGCCTATCAGGCAATACGGACCCTTTGTTGATTAAATCTATAGATAATATGTTTCGTAAGCGGTAATCTGTTATAAATAATAGTGGAATGGTAGACTAACTTTCAGGTGATTTTCACCGTTCTAGCCATTTTATCTAAGCCAACACATAACTGATTACGACATACGATGATACGCACTATAAAAACATTTCTCGTCAAATTAAACGATATTATTTGGGAAACACCTACAGAGAAAATCCCGGTTAAGATTCGTCCATTTGTGACCTCTTTACGTATCGGCCATCTTGTTATTAAAGACTTACTCGATGGTCAACTAACGCTACGTTCAATGGGTCTCGTTTACACAACAATACTCGCCATGGTTCCTTTACTTGCCGTTAGTTTTTCAGTTTTGAAAGGCTTTGGTGTACATAATCAACTTGAACCTATTATGCTTAATATGCTGGCACCACTGGGGCAACAGGGTGTAGAGATAACGCAACGCATCCTTAGTTTTGTCGACAATATTAAAGCAGGCGTATTGGGCTCGATGGGCCTGGCACTGTTACTCTATACCGTGATTTCGCTTTTGCAAAAAATTGAACGCGCTTTTAATTTTACCTGGCGCGTGAGTGAACATCGACCTTTAGCGCAACGCTTCAGTGATTACCTGAGTGTTGTATTAATTGGCCCGGTTTTAGTGTTCACTGCCCTGGGTATGACGGCTTCTGTGAGTAGCGCCGGATTATTTAAAGATGCAATGGAGATTGAGGTCATCGGCGTACTGCTTACGTTTTTTGGTCGCCTGGTACCGTATTTACTTATTATTATTGCCTTTACCCTGGTTTATGTACTTGTTCCCAATACCAAGGTTAAATTCAAATCAGCCTTAGTTGGCGGGGTTGTTTCGGGTATATTATGGGAAACATCAGGCTGGTTGTTTGCAACTTTTATTGTCACCTCTACAAAATACACTGCCATCTATTCAGCTTTCGCGACGCTAATTATTTTTATGATATGGTTGTATTTAAGTTGGTTGATATTATTGATAGGCGGCAGCATCGCTTTTTATCACCAAAATCCTGAACAACGAAATCTACAGGCACGTATTTTACGCTTAAGTAATCGCATGCGTGAAAGAGTATCGTTATTAATTATGTCCTTAATTGGTCAGCACTATTACCATAATAAACCTGCCTGGACGATGAATGCCCTGGCACTAAAATTAAATATGGGTGTTGAAGCTATTGGTTTGCTCGTAGAAAATCTTGTTCGTGCCGGATTTTTGGTGAAAGTAGAAAACGAAACGCCAAGTTATTTGCCAGCCCAGGCCCCGGAAACGATAAAACTGAGCCATCTAATGCAAACTATTCGTCGCTCGGGTGAAACAAGTTATTTAACGGTAGATAATTTACCGCAAATTGATGTAATTGATTCGCTTTATAATAATATGGAAGCTGCAATGATTGCTTCGATGCAAGATTATACGTTGCGCGATTTATCATTACCCGAACAGGATATTGAAGATACAATTATTACCAGGAAATAAAAGCAGGTTAGTTATTTAAGATGTAGATACGGAGTAAACTATGTTTAAACGCCATCGTATTATTGTTATAAGTTCGGTTATCGTTATTCTCACTATTGTCCTTATTAGCTGGCTTAAGCGGCCAAAGCCTGTTGATGTTCTTATTACTAAAGTGGAGTTAGGTGAAGTTCAACGTACCGTTACAAATACCCGTGCCGGAACACTTAAAGCTTGCCGTCGAGCTGGTTTATCTCCGTCTATTGGTGGGCAAATAGCGCGATTGCCGGTACGCGAAGGAGATAAAGTCAAACAAGGACAACTCTTATTGGAGATGTGGAATGATGATCTTAATGCGCAGGTGACTTTAGCGAAAAGCGAAATTTTAGCCAGTGAATCACGTATTCAGGAAGCCTGCGTGATTGCAAAAGTAGCCAAACGTGAAGCGGAACGATTAACCAAACTACGCAAAAAAGGTCTTGCTTCTGATGAAAGCGCCGAGAATGCAGTTGGTCAGTCCGAAGCAAAGAGCGCGGCATGTCAGGCATCTAAATCAAACGCTGAAGTAAGTCGAGCCCGTCTTGCTGTTGCACAAGCCTCGCTAGAGCGTACCCAATTAAAAGCACCTTTTGATGGTGTTGTTGCCGAAATCAGTGGTGAACTCGGGGAGTTTGTAACCCCGTCACCTATTGGTATACCAACACCTGCTGCAGTTGATATTATTGATAATTCCTGCCTCTATGTGCTGGCTCCCCTGGACGAAGTGGATGCACCTGAAATAAAACCCGAGATGCCCGCCCGAATATCACTTGATGCTTATACTAAGAAATTTTTTAAAGGTAAGGTAAGAAGAATTTCACCTTATGTACTGGATAGAGAAAAACAAGCACGTACCGTTGATATTGAGGTTAACTTCATTTCTGAAAACGACAACCTGAATATGTTGCCGGGTTATAGTGCTGATGTTGAAATTATTATTGATTCACATAATGATGTTTTGCGCATACCCACTGAGTCTTTACTCGAAGGTCAAAAAGTTTTTATCTATGATGCAGATAGCAAAACCATTAATGAAAAAGAAATTACTACCGGCTTGTCAAACTGGAAATATACGGAAGTACTCAGCGGCCTCAGTAAAGATGATAGTATAGTAATTTCCATAGATCGCGACGGTGTAAAAGATGGTGCACTCGTACGCATTGTCACAGAATAATATTAGTCACTATTATGATTAAACTTGAAAAAATACAACGGAACTTTCAGGTAGGTGATCAAACTGTTCACGCGTTGAATGATGTCAACCTGCTCATTAAAGACGGCGAGTATGTTTCTATTATGGGGCCATCAGGGTCGGGTAAATCAACTTTGCTTAATTTAGTTGGTTTATTAGATCGCGCCAGTTCTGGCCAATATTATCTAAATGAAAAAGACGTTACTGATCTGGATGAAGATCAACAAGCATCCACGCGAAACCAGAACATAGGCTTTGTTTTTCAAACATTCCATTTAATTCCACGTTTAACCGCAGCTGAAAATATAGAACTACCTTTAGTACTGGCAGGTATACCCGAAGCGATAAGAAAAAAAAGGGTACATGCAGCGTTAGATTCAATGAACTTATTAGATCGGGCCGAACATAAACCTCAACAGTTATCAGGTGGTCAGCGCCAACGTGTTGCGATTGCGCGTGCCACAATTACCGAGCCCTCAGTTTTATTAGCGGATGAACCCACTGGCAATCTTGATACAAAAGCCGGTTTAAATGTAATCGAAACGTTGGAAGAACTCAATCAACGCGGTATAACCTTAATTGTCGTAACCCACGATGAGACACTTGGTGCACGTTCAACACGCTCCATTCGTATGCTAGATGGAAAAATTGAATCAGATACTAATGCCGATGCTAAAAACCAGCAACCATCGCCCTGAATAAGAAAATAAGCAGACAAGAGAAAATGTTACTCACTCGAGATGCAATTCAATTTTCCTGGCAAGCCTTAAGCGCGAATACTATGCGAACATTTCTGATGCTACTGGCGATGAGCATTGGCGTTGGTTCGGTTGTTATTCTCACTGCACTGGGTGAGGGCGCACGCAATTATGTTACCAATGAATTTTCTGCATTGGGTACTAATCTGATTATAGTTATCCCTGGCCGCAGTGAAACCAGTGGCAGTAGCCCTGTAAGCATGCTCGGTGTTACTGAACGTGATTTAACCATTGATGATGCTATTGCACTTACGCGTCACCCTAAAGTACGGCGTATTGCGCCACTTAATGTTGGTGCAGCAGAAGTAGCATGGCAAGGACGAAAGCGCGAAGTTAGCATTATGGGTTCCAGTCATGAATTACTCAAGTTACGTCAATGGGTAATGGCTCAGGGAAATTTTATACCTAAAACGGATTTAAACCGGGCCAAGTCAGTTTGTGTTATAGGTGCAAATATACGCAATGAATTGTTTGGCGCACATGCAGCTCTAGGGCAATGGATTCGTATAGGCGATCGACGTTATCGGGTAGTTGGTATTTTAGGATCTGAAGCGCAATCACTCGGTGTAGATGTCGGTGACACGGTAATTATCCCCGTTGCTTCGGCACAATCACTTTTTAATGTACCGTCTTTATTCCGAATTTTTATTGAAGTTAAAACCCGTGAAGCTATACCTGCAGTGATGACTTTTATTAAAGACACTATACGTGCGCGCCATCAAGGTGATGAAGATGTAACGGTTATTACTCAAGATGCAGTACTCGCAACCTTTGATCGTATCCTAAGTGCTTTAACCTATGCTGTAGGAGGAATAGCCGCGATTAGTCTTGCTGTTGCCGGAATTTTAATTATGAATGTTATGCTAGTTACGGTATCTCAACGCACCAGTGAAATTGGTTTATTAAAATCATTAGGTGCTTCTGCTAAAGCGATTCTTATGCTGATTTTAATTGAAGCGATTTTGCTTTCTACGTTGGGAGCAATCTTAGGTTTTATTCTTGGCCAGGCGGGCAGTTGGGCTATCCGCTATGCCTTCCCGGTTCTCCCAGCTTATCCACCGACATGGGCCACCATTGCATCGATTGTTGTTGCACTCGTAACCGGTGTTTTATTTAGTTTGTTACCAGCACGAAAAGCAGCGCGACTAGATCCTGTTGTTGCGCTAACGGGCCATTAATAATGTTGCTTCACGACTTTATTAAACTTACCGGAACTTCATTACTCGCTCACAAACTGCGTAGTTTTTTAACCATGTTAGGTATCACGGTAGGAATCACAGCTGTTGTGTTACTTACTTCAATCGGTGAAGGTTTACATCAGTTTGTTCTCTCTGAATTTACCCAGTTTGGTACCAATCTGGTTGGGATTAATCCTGGAAAAGTAACAACCCACGGTATGACTATGGGTGTCTTTGGTACTGTGCGCCCGTTAACTGTTGACGATGCCGAAGCCTTGAAGCATCTTCCCTTTGCAAAATCTGTTGTACCATTAGTTCAAGGTAATGCAGAAGTAGAAGGTAATGGACATACGCGGCGCACTACCGTGTATGGTGTAGGGTCATCATTTCCGGTTACCTTTAGTATGAATGTAAGTGCCGGTCGCTTCTTACCTGATGACGACCCGACTTCACCACGTGCATTCGTCGTGCTCGGGTATAAAGTTAAGCAAGAACTTTTTGCGAATTTAAATCCACTCGGACAACGCATACGTATTGGTGGTGATCGTTATCGCGTCATTGGAACCATGGAAGCTAAGGGGCAGGTGCTTGGTTTTGATCTGGATGACACCGTTTATATTCCCGCAGCGCGTGGACTTGAGTTATTTAACCGTGAAGGATTAATGGAAATTGATGTGCTCTATAAAGAAGGAGTGAAAGTGGAACGCGTAACAAAGGCTATTAAACGCATACTTGAAACCCGTCATGGTCGCGAAGACTTTACCATTACCACTCAAGAACAAATGCTTGATGTGTTAGGTTCAATTTTGAACGTTCTCACTTTTGCTGTAGGCGCAATAGGCGGAATTTCTTTAATCGTAGGTGGTATTGGCATTATTACAATAATGACCATTAGCATTAATGAGCGTACTACTGAAATAGGTTTGTTACGCGCCTTAGGTGCTCGGAAAATTCAGGTGTTAGCCTTGTTTTTAGGTGAAGCGGTTGTACTTTCAGCAATAGGAGGAGCATGTGGTTTATTACTTGGAATTGGTTTGGCTCAGTTGCTTCATGCCGCTTTACCGGCATTACCCGTCCACACGCCATGGACCTTTGTTATTCTGGCTGAAAGTTTAGCGGTGTTTATTGGCCTAGCGGCAGGTGTATTACCCGCACGTCGTGCCGCACAGCTTGACCCTATCGAAGCATTACGCTCTGAATAATCTGGAACTTATCAGGTTCTTAGGAAGGACTAAAATCCAGCCCCGCAAACTCACTCCGCGCCTTATTACTGGATTTTAGCAGCTTAAGGTATATGCTTGCTTCGTGTTTATCCTTGAAGGGACCATCATAACCAGTCCGTGTTTCAATAAACCATTTTTCTTTTATTTTAATAATACGTTCTTTAAATATATTCATTATATCCCCCACCCTTAATACTCACTATTAAGTGTAGTTTGTTTAGATTCATTATTAATGATCTAAATCAATTTAATATTCGAAATTTTGTTGACTTGTTCTACGAGTATTATCTTACTGTAATACTCGGATATGGAGAATGGGTGACAGAAAAAACACACAGAAAGGTATTAAAACTATTTTTTTAGATACGAAAAAATTAACGATAGAAGATAGAAAAAGAATAGCTGTTAGATAAGAAGTAGGGTGGATTGCTCCACCCTATAATACTCAGTTAAAATATTAAAAAGTTACGATAAAGTAAGCTTTCTACGCGGTTTATCCTCACCACTTTTTTTAGCCTTGGGTTTATCTTTTTTCTTTGGACGTGCATCAGAGTCTTTAGATTTACTTTTGTATTTGGGTTTACTGTCCTGGAATTTATTATCTTGGGATTTACTATCACGAGGCTTATAATCCCTTGATTTGGAATCAGATGTGTTTCCTGCTTCGCCCAAAGCAGAAATATTAAGCTGCTGTCCGCCGACACGCACTTTCTTCAAGCTATTAAATACATCTTTAGGAATGTCATTCGGTAAATCAACCAGGCTATGGTCATCGCTTATATTTATACGGCCAATAAACTTGCTATCAATACCCGCTTCATTGGCGATTGCTCCAACGATGTTACCCGGTTTAATATTATGATTGTGTCCGACTTCCAGACGAAAACGTTGCATACCTTCTTCAGGTGTAGACGATTCATTTCTAGACGAACGTTCACGCCCTCTACCTCTATCACGATCACCGCCACGGTCTCTGTCGCGACCACGATCTCGGCCAGCATCTCTTTTATTGCGAGGTGCACGAGAATCTTTATCCCAGCTATCACGAGACTTAGGCTGTGGTTTGTTTTGTAACAAGAAAGGCGCGTCACCCTGGAGTAATTTTGCAAGTGCCGCAGCAATGTCGATAGCAGGAGTATCATTCTCTTGCTGGTATTGTTCTATCATATTTGTGAAAAACGCTAGATCTTTAGCGTTGATCATATCGGTAATACGTTGTTTAAATTTTTCAACACGATTGTCATTAATTAGCTGTGTAGAAGGGAGCTCCATCATTTCAATTTTTTGCTTAGTTGCACGCTCAATCGAATTTAATAAGCCTTTCTCACGAGGTGCAACAAACAGAATCGCATCACCTTTACGACCAGCACGGCCGGTTCGACCAATTCGGTGCACGTAGGCTTCAGTATCATAAGGAATATCATAGTTAATAACATGGCTAATACGCTGAACATCGAGTCCACGTGCTGCAACATCGGTTGCAACCAGAATATCGAGTTTGCCATTTTTTAAATTTTGAATAGTACGTTCACGTTGATTTTGTGCGATATCGCCATTGATAGCACCGGTTGCATAACCACGTGCTTCTAATTTTTCGGTCAATTCGACTGTCGCTGTTTTAGTGCGTACGAAAATTATAATAGCATCAAATTCTTCAGCTTCAAGAATTCGGGTAAGCGCATCCAATTTATGTAAACCACTGACAGGCCAAAAACGTTGGCGAATCGTAGAAGCCGTTGTCGTTTTATTTTCTATCGTTATTTGATGAGGTTCATTTAAATACTTGGTGGCAATACGACGAATTTGCGCTGGCATAGTTGCTGAAAATAAAGCAATTTGACGTGTCGGTGGAGTTTGTTCCAGTACCCATTCAACATCATCGATAAAACCCATACGTAGCATTTCATCGGCTTCATCCAGAACCAAAGCTTTTAAATTATTCAGTACTAAGGTTTTTTTACGCATATGGTCCATTACACGACCTGGCGTACCAACAACAACATGTACACCGCGCTTTAATGCGCGTATTTGGCCGCTGTAATCCGCACCACCATAAACAGGTAACACATGAAAACCTTTCAGTTTAGACGCATAGGTTTGGAAAGCTTCAGCAACCTGAATAGCGAGCTCGCGGGTTGGCGCAAGCACTAAAACCTGAGGGTCTTTTTCGCTTAAATTAAGATTCGAAAGTAAGGGTAGAGCGAAAGCCGCTGTTTTACCGGTACCGGTTTGCGCCTGGCCGAGGACATCTTTGCCCTCTAATAATAAAGGTATGGTTTGAGCTTGAATAGGAGAAGGGGATTCATAACCTACTTCATCTAATACTTTTAATAATTCTTCTTTAAGCGCTAATTGATTAAACGCAGTGATCGTTTCGTTTGTCATCGTGGAATACCTGAATGAAATGTAATAGAAAACCAAGGGAGTGGTTGAGACTCATATCTGCCCTGATAGGCAAAAATCTCACTCAATATAAGAGACGGTATGCCAGAAGGGGCGCGTAGTATAACGTTTTATGCTCCACGATGCATTACTTATATTTATAGAATGATTCATTTTATTACTAACTACTACAAGGCTTGCTGGCGGCAAAATTAAGCAGATTTGGCGCTTCTACAACGTACGCCACATTGCGCGTGTGTTTGGAGGTGCAATGCCTATTATGACGGGAGTCCTGGTAGGGATTTTCACAAGAAGTGACATGCTGACATCTGTAATGCGGAATTTTGAAATTTAATTATGAGCATAAGCAGTATTGAGGCTTGATTTAAAATTCTAATGAACACGATTAAAATAATTTTCTTTACAACGTTATTCGACTAGGAAATATTATACCTGCCGGCAAAGTAGTGGCTAATATTATTGTTTTAGGAGTAATTCTAATGTTTGAAGATGATGATGATTTTAATGGAGATGATGATACGCTTGACGAAATTGAAAAGGTTGAAACCAAGCAGACAGTACAAAAGAGACGAATTGATGCCCGTCGCCGACTTGAACAATTAAGAGAAGAAATGGAATTAAATCGTATTATTTGTGACGACTTTTATTATTTGGAAGCATAAAATCAGTATAAATGCAATTAAAACAAGATGTTATGGTCGAAATTACAAGTTATTTCTGCCATAAGCACTCTTCCCTTTATTTCTACCACCAGAGTAGTCTCATATAGTGATAATAATTATACTATCAAATACTTACATGCTATTATTCATGTATTTAATAGAATAATTTCAATTTCTTCGATAATTTCTTCTTGTCTTAAAGTGTTCGTTTTTCGGGCTAATTCACCTGTTTTATCGTCAAGATGTTTAACTGCGTTCTGCAGATGTTGAACTCGCTGCATATTCTCCGCCATTAACGAATCATAAAGAATACGATGCAGCGTATTAAAAAGATAATGTTCGGTCAACTCCAAAAAAAATGTTTCTGGCGATACATTAAGTAAAGGAGGATGGTTAAAGTATTCCTTTTTTGTCTGCAACAGATTTAAAAAAGGGGGAAGCAACTTTTCGGTGACAATACTATTTCCCTCCGCTGCATGATGTAATACATATAAAGACAGTTGCTGTTGTTTATACGTAATCAAAGTACTGGCAATAAATTCTACTACATTACTTATTTCTTCAGCTACATTGGCCCCTTCAATATAAAGCTTGCTAAAAGCTCCATTTTCCATCAATGGATGAAGCTTTTGCCCGATTAGTACTAGAGTTGTTTGATCTTTAGTATGGAAATCATCCATTAATTCTAAATGCTTAAGCAGAACGTCATTGAAGTCTCCACAAAAACCACGCTGCGAGCCAATGACTAGAATAATGTCTATTGTTGACTCGATTGTTGGCAATACTTGTGGATTGAAATGGAGAAAATCTACGGCTATGTTTTCAATGTTATTAACAAGACTATGCTGAGAATCAATAAAACGATTCAGTTTATGCGTTTCCATATAAGCCAGTGTCTTCATCGAGTCCATGATATCTCGAATTTCATTGAGTTTTTGACGGTGGAGTTCAATTTCACGACGACGAGTCATTTCAATTATTCTTTTACTTCTGAGCCTAGCCAGTTTTGAATAGCAGCATCCCACTGCTCACGCGAACTATCCAGATTAAGTGTTGAGCGTTGAACCTGTGTAGCAAGATTATTAAGTATTGTCGCTATTTGTTCGAGAGGAAAGTTAAGAAACAGGTCATTATTGAATGCGATCAACCAGGAAAGTTGAAACTCGATACTATGTGGGCTAAGACGGTTCTGTTTAAATAACTCCCTTAGTAGGCGGCCACGTTTGATAGCTAGTTCCATGCTCTCTTCAAGTTTAGCGCCAAAGCGGGTGAAAACTTCTAACTCCAAATATTGAAGATAATTTAATTTCATTCGCCCAGCTTCATACTTGATACTGGTGTGTTGGGCCTGGCCACCAATACGTGATACTGAACGGGCAATATCAATGGCTGGGCGAAAGCCGGCAACAAATAGCTCACGATCCAGATAGATCTGACCATCGGTTATTGAAATCAGATTAGTTGGAATATAGGCTGCAATTTCACCTTGTTGGGTTTCTATAATAGGTAGGGCCGTCATACTACCGCCGCCATGGCTAGCATTAAGACAGGTTGCGCGTTCTAGTAAGCGTGCATGCACATAAAAAATATCACCGGGATAGGCTTCTCGTCCTGGAGGTCGACGCAATAATAACGATAGCTCGCGATACGTTTTGGCATGAGTAGAAAGGTCATCGTAGACTACCAAAGTATCTCTTCCCTGTTGCATCCAGAACTCAGCGATAGCGCATCCAGAAAAGGGTGCGAGATATTGCAGCCCTGGCAAAGCACTGGCTTCAGCCACCACCACCGTGGTGTAACGCATTGCATTATGCTTACGAAGTAGCTCAATTGTGTTGACGACAGTTGAGCGTTTTTGGCCAATTAATACATAGATACAATAGACATTCTTGTCTTGTTGATTAACGATTGTATCTAACGCCAACGCGCTACGTCCCAAACCTTCATCCCCAACAATAAGTTGACGTTGGCCTTTACCAATAGGAATCATCGTATCAATAATCTTGTTACCGGTGTAGAGAGGTTTATTGACAATGTCACGGCTAACGATGGGAGGAGAGAGACGTTCGATGGGTTGTCGGCCTGCCGTAATCGGTGGCATTTTTTCATCAAGAGGCGCCCCTAACGGATCGATTACTCGTCCCAGTAAAGTATCACCCACTGGAATTTCAAGCGCGCGTCGTGATAGGTGAGCTACAGTACCTGCAGAGAGATTTTCGGTTTGCTGTAAAAGTACTACACCAATAAGTTCGGTGGTTAATTCAAAAACAACACCACGGCTACCATCTTCAAATAGTAAAATTTCATCCATGGCAGCGGTAGGAAGGCCACTAACCCAGGTAATACCATCGCCCACAGAAACAACATTGCCACACTCGGTCAGTTGTGGACTCAGCTCATAATTATCCAACCATTCACTAACCTTGTTTAAAATAGTATGTGGATGAGTAGATTCAGATCCGGACTGTGTATTATTCATAACTCAGTGCCGCAAAGCTGCTTAATTCGTCTGCCAGATTCATGCGTAATATCCAGGCTCCAAGCGAGATGCGCAACCCGGCAAGCAGCGCAGGATCGAGTTGATATTCGACAGGGACAGACTGGTTATAAAACTTCTGTAGTGTTTGTTCCAATAGTTGTTGCTGCGCGGCACTTAATTGATACACACTGCTTACCATTATCTTATCGAGTGGCTTTAATTTCGTCTGACGTAGGGTTGCAATACGATCATCCTGTAATTGAGATAACTGGTTTATTAACAATTCAAATAATTTTATTTCCAATTCTGGCGTCGCAACAGCATGGAGTATTTTGGAAGCGAAGCGCGCCCCCTGAGTTAACGCTTCTTTTTGATACTGTTGTTGTAGTTCAGCTTGATGACGTTGTTCTACGACAGTTGCTTTTTTACGTTCATCAGCAAGCTCACTATTTAATTTATTTAAAAGTTTTTCACGTTCTGTCTGGATTTCCTGTTGTAATGTTTCCGTTATCTTTTGTTTTTCACGTTCCCAATCTACCAAACGACCCTCATATTGATGTTGCAATTTGTCTGCTTCATCATGTTGCTGTTTAGCTGCCTTCAAAGTTTGTTCTATTGCACTACGACGCTTATCAATAATATCGAGAACCGGCCGATACAAGAATCGTTTCAGGATCCAGACCAGCACCAAAAAATTGATGATTTCCAGAATAAAAGTAGACCAGCTTAATTCCAACTCGGTTATCTCCTTTAATATCTTAGCTTGTTATTTTAGTAAATATTCCAGTAGTGGATTACGGAACAGTACTATCAATACAATAACCAATACATATATAGCAAGTGACTCAATCATGGCTAGACCAATAAACAGTGTGCGCATAATGGCGCGTTCAGCTTCCGGTTGTCGGGAAAGTGCATCCATCGCGCGACTAATAGCCCAGCCCATCGCAATGGCAGGAAACATGACGCCAATAGAAATACCCACTATCGCGGTGACGGTCGATGCTGTCGTAAAGGTAGAGATGTCGATCATGATTTACTCCTCATTATTTTTCTGATGAATTTGTTGGGACTGGATGCCACCCGCTACGTAAACTAAAGCCAGCATACCAAAAATATAAGCTTGCACCAGTGCTTCGATTATATGCAACATGAGTATTGGCACGGGTGCGAGAAAACCGGCAACTAACAAAATAAGTAATGCGGCCATTTCCAGACTCATCATATTCCCAAACAAACGCACTGCAAGTGCGACTGTGCGAGTAATTTCGCTGACCAGATGAAATGGTAATAGTATAGGGCTAGGAAGAAGGTAGTGTTTTAGATAACGTTTTATACCTAGTGAACGAATACCATACCAATGCACGGAAAGAAAAACCAGAATGGCCAGTGACGCGGTTGCTGATAAGTCACGCGTGGGTGAATGCACTCCCGGAACCAGACCACTGAGATTGGCTATAACAATAAAGATCCACAAACTCGCTATGAATGGCAGCAACTGCCGGGCTTGTTGCGGTGCAATTGCAGTAATCGCTACTTCAATGCTTGACACAATGCCTTCTACAGCGGTTTGTCGCTTACCTGGATCCAGTGACAAGTTTCGAGTAACCAGCCAGGCAATAAAAGCAAGTGGTAGCATAATGAACCACGTCGTAATGACGGTGTTACTTACATCTAATGGTCCAATGCTAAAGACGATATTGCTGGTTAAGCCTGTATTATCCATCGTTACCCTGTTTAATCCTTAATATATAGGTATACATTGATTGCGCCAACCATCACACCTAGTACTATTAAACTAATAGTCCAGCGAAATGAAAAGCCGCTGAGTTGTGTATCTAGCCAGTGTCCGAGATAAGCACCGAGTACAACAGGTAATACTATTAACAACCCAAGTGTTCCAATAAAAGTTGTTTGTGCCAGGAGGGTAGGCTGTTCACGTTCAGCTTTTTTCATCCGTTGTGCCTGACGATCGATCTGCTTTTTTAAATTATTATTCTGTGTCATGACACTGAACGACCTATATCCCACAGATGTTTGAGCACAACTTCTTCCATATGGCGTAAGCTTTGTTTCTGATTGCGTAACTGATTCTCTTCTTTAAGTAACTGTTCTTCCAGTGCAAGACTGATACGCATGTAATCTTCGTCAATAAAAAAATGCCGCGTCGACAAGGTGAGTTGGTTGTTGAAAAAATAAATCAGCGCGCCCGGAGTTGCGACATATTGCCAGGGTTGTTCATTAATACGAAACCGTGCCAGACCCATAACCAGTGTTGCCATCATTCGGGAATGATTTGCCATAACGCCAAAGCTACCACTATTATCTTCACCAACAAAAGAAGTCACACCTTCATATGTTTGCGAGTGCGTGGTGTCCTGTAGAAGTATATTAAAGCTTGTCATGTGTCACTCATTCTTCAATCATAGTTCCGCGCATATAACATTGTTCTTCCGGTATCTCATCGAAATGACCTTGTAAAAAATTTTCACAATCATTTAATGTTTGCTCTAAGGACACCGATACTCCAGGGATACCTGTATGCGATGCAGTAACCCACAACGGTTGGGTTAAATAACGTTGTAATTTACGGGCACGTAAAACAGTACGTTGATCATTAACAGAGAGTTCTTCGATACCTAACATCGCAATGATATCTTCAAGTTCCTGATAGCGAGCCAGATGCTCACGAACCCCTTCGGCAATAGAATAATGGCGGGAACCGATAGCATAGGCATCCATCATTTTACTGCTTGACTGTAATGGATCAACCGCAGGATAAAATCCTTTACCCGCCTGATTTCGGGTGAGGATAACTGTTGTATCTAGGTGGCTCAGGATGGCACTTACTGCGGGATCGGTCATATCATCGGCAGGCACATAGACGGCCTGTACCGAGGTGATCGCACCTTGTCTGGTTGAGAGGATCCGATCTTCTAATTCGGCTACTTCTGAAATCAGTGTCGGTTGATAACCTACGGTAGCGGGCATCCGTCCTAGCAAACTGGAAACTTCACTACCGGCCTGAACAAAACGGAAAATATTATCTACAACGAACAGGACTTCCTTTTGCATGGTATCACGCAGATATTCAGCATAGGTTAAAGCCGAAAGCCCAACACGAAAACGTACACCAGGAGACTCATCCATTTGCCCAAATATCATTAACGTTTGTGGCATAACATTGGCGCGTTGCATTTCGTGCCAGAGTTCGTGTGCTTCACGCATGCGCTCACCGACGCCGGCGAAAACAGATACACCTTTATGCAAAGCGGCTACCGAGTGCATGAACTCCATTATTAAGACCGTTTTACCCACACCGGCACCACCGAATAACCCGGTTTTGCCACCTTTAACAAATGGGCATAGCAGATCAATAACTTTGATACCGGTCGGTAATACTTGGCCACTCCCTATCGTTTCGCTGAGTTTTGATGGTGCAACGTGGACATTTCGAAAACCCGTTTCATCCAGAGGCGGCCCATCATCCAGAGGCTGACCAAAAATATTCAAAACCCGTCCGAGACAATCTGGGCTAACCGGGATATGCAGTGGCGCACCGGTATCATAAACAGACATGCCACGTTGTAAGCCTGCAGCACGATGAAGGGTTATAGCGCGCACATGGCGTTCATCCAGGTGTTGGTGAACTTCAAACAGATAATTATCATGATCAAGTTTGGCAGATAAAGCTTGATGAAGAGGGGGCAATGATTCACAAGCGATAACAACGACTGGACCATGCACCTCGGTAATAACACCGATGATCATATGTTCCATTGGTTCAATTGTTATTGTAGCATTTGCCATGACTATTCAATTTTTCAATTATTAATTTTCAACGCCAGTGTGCTTGGAATAGAATACATCCGCAGTGATAAAGTTAAAAGATATTAATATATTTATAACATTTTTTACTGTTAGATACACAAAAATACTATATAAAGGTTATTAGTGAAGTATTTAAATGTCATTAAACCCGTTAACTAGATAAGGCTCGTTGTGAAAGATAAATATACCAAACCCGAAGTACCGGAACCCGCACAACGTAACGAGCGGAAAGAGCCGCTACCCTGGCATAGTCCAAAACCATCTGATGAAGATCCTGAAAGTCCTAACAAGTTAAAAGCTATTCTTACTAGTCCGTCGTATATACCGGCTATAGAAGATGTCAATTTTCTCCATGGTGAGGACGCGCGTGGCGTACGTATCCAACTCGACTATTTAAAACCGGATAAAATACTCAGGCATCACGGTATACAACATAGCATTGTTGTGTTTGGTAGCACCCGTATTATTGAAACACCGGCAGCACAGCAGAAAGTTGAACTGTTGCGTGAAGCATTATTAACCGAACCGAATGATACTGAACTACAACGCCGGCTTTTTGTAGCCGAACGTATTCTTGCAAAAAGTCATTATTATGATATTGCGCGTGAGTTCTCCCATTTAGTCGCGGATTCTGGTGGTGGCCCAGCAGATTGCCGACTCGTGATTGTGACCGGCGGAGGCCCCGGAATGATGGAAGCTGCCAATCGCGGCGCGCATGATGCTGGCAGTAAGACGGTGGGATTAAATATTACACTCCCGCATGAGCAATTTCCCAATCCCTATATCACCCCCGATTTATGTTTTCAATTCCACTATTTTTCGTTACGTAAAATGCATTTTGTACAACGAGCTCGTGCGTTGGTCGCTTTTCCCGGTGGCTATGGTACCTTCGATGAACTATTTGAAACACTCACTCTCATTCAAACGCGTAAGATTAAACCCATACCGGTAGTCTTGGTCGGCGAAGCATACTGGCGCAAGGCGTTTGATGTTGATTTTATGGTTGAGGAAGGCGTAATTGATGCAGAAGATCGGGAACTATTTTGGTATGCCGAAACAGCCGAAGATATTTTGAATAGCTTAAATGAATGGTATATACGTAATGGTGAATGCTTGGTTCCGGAAGGTTGAATATCACCGGTTAATTGATTCTTTGGCGGTTTTATATAGCAACCACTTGTAATATATATTATTTATATGAATATTACATTGAACTAATTTAAAACGAATGACTCAAATCTCTGGTTGTAGATTCATTTTCATTGAATTTTGTAAAACATTTTACTTTGAGCTAAGATTTATCAATGCAAACATTGTCTGACAATTTCTTATCCTTCGTCTTATTGCTTATTCTGGTTGTCTCACCGGTGCAAAACACTATTGCGTCAGTTAATCATACAATGACAATGGCGAATACCGAAATGGATTCAGGGTTCAGTTCAAAAATCAGCACTATGCAGTATGAAATGCCTGTTTCTACTAGAACAGATATGCAGGATAAACATTGTCCCGGTCACCAGACTAATCAATGTCATTGCGATATGTCTCACTGCGCAACGGTGTCTTTTATACTGTTACCCACACTTTCAAGTTCCCTAAGTCTCAACGATACCCATGCTAGTTTTAACATAAGTACAGATTCCGATACCATTCAATCTGTACCATCTTCGTTCTTTCGTCCTCCCCGAGTATAAATTTCTCCTTAATTGCCAGCTTCATACGGCACACAACGCTATCTGTTTTCTTAACACTACGTATAACTACTTATATTTAGTTTCATTAACAGAATGCTAGCTTCATAGAAAGTTTAAGAGGAATTTACGAATGTCCAATATTATCTTGCCTGGCCTTGGTTTTAATACCGAACCAGAATCCCAATCACGTCGACGCTTTGTTCTAGGTCTGGCCGCCGGTGGCGCTTTACTGGGTCTTGGTGCATCAGGCTTAGCGCGAGCGAGTTCGCCTTCAAGTTCTGCCGTTAAAAATGCTTTGTATTACCCAAAAGAATTAAGCGGTTCAAATTTTGATCTTACCTACGCCTATACCAAAGTAAACCTTACCGGTAAGGAACGCACGGCAACAGCCATTAATGGCGGTATACCTGGGCCAGTATTACGCTGGAAAGAAGGGGACACGGTTACGCTTAACGTTACCAATAACATGGCAGACGATACCTCGGTACATTGGCACGGGATTATTCTGCCGAGTTCTCAAGATGGTGTACCCAATGTTTCTGATGGCTTTAAAGGTATTAAGCCGGGAAAATCATTTAAGTATCAATTTAAAGTGAATCAAAGTGGTACCTACTGGTACCACAGTCATTCGGGTTTTCAGGAACAAACCGGCGCTTACGGCGCAATCATAATTGATCCTAAAGAGCCACATCCTTATAAGTTTGATCGCGAATACGTAGTACAGCTGTCTGACTGGAGTGATGAAAATCCTACTGATATTTATCACAAGTTAAAAAAACTCAGTCACTATTATAACTTCCGAGAACGTACGATTAGTGAAGCCTGGAAAGAAGTAAATGAAAAAGGCTGGGATAAATTCTGGCAGCAACGCGGCATGTGGAATGAAATGCGCATGTCAGATCGCGATATCTCTGATGTAACCGGTTACACCTATACCTTTTTAACCAATGGTCATACACCGGCGGAAGGCTGGACTGGGTTATTTAAACGTGGTGAAAAAGTATTACTACGTTTTGTTAATGCTGCTGCAATGACATTTTTTGATGTGCGCATTCCTGGTTTAAAAATGACGGTGGTCGCATCCGATGGACAGTATATTCAACCTGTTTCCGTTGATGAATTTCGTATCGGCGTAGCTGAAACCTACGATGTTATCGTAGAACCCAGTGCTGAACGTGCTTACAGTATTTTTTCGCAAGCCATTGACCGTACCGGTTATGCGCGCGGTACCTTAACCCCAAACCCTGCAATGACGATTGATGTACCTAACATGGATGCGGCACCTATTTTAACCCATGGCGATATGGGAATGGATATGGGTAACATGGCCGGAATGGATCATGGCTCAATGGAAAGTGGCTTCGGTGACAAAAAAAGTAATGGTAGCGAAGCTGGCGGAATGAAGTGCGGTGGCGGCATGGTGATGCCTAAGAAAAAGGTAGACCATAGCTCAATGGACATGTCTCAACCAGAAATAGGATCAGGTAAAGCAGGGTACGGTAGTAGTCGCAAAATTATCCATGCTGATTCGGAGTTTGGTCCGCAAGTGGATATGCGTGCCGATGCCGCACAATACCATCTTGATGATCCAGGAATAGGTTTACGCGATAACGGGCGCAAAGTTTTAACCTATGCCGACTTACATAATCTCTATAAAACACCAGACCCACGTGAACCCGGTCGGGAAATTGATTTGCATTTAACCGGCAATATGAGTCGTTATATGTGGTCGATGAATGGAATTAAGTTTGCCGATGCCGAGCCATTACAACTTAAATTTGGTGAACGGGTACGAATTAATTTAATCAACGACACCATGATGAATCATCCTATCCATCTTCATGGCATGTGGAGTGACCTTGAAACAGGTGATGCGCAATATATTCCACGCAAACATACGGTTATTGTTCAACCCGGTTCAAGAATAAGTTATCTGGTAACCGCAGATGCAATGGGAGGATGGGCTTATCATTGTCATCTTCTGTATCACATGCTTGGCATGTTCCGTAAAGTTGAAGTGGTATAGGAGATGTCAAAGATGAAAAAGAAATTAGCAGTTGCATTAATAAGTGGTCTTGTTAGTGGTTCAGTTTATGCAGGTGGCATGGAAGATGATCCGGTTCTTACCAAGGTGATGATTGATCAATTTGAAACTCGCGTTACAGATGGAAAAGATCCACTGGTACTTGAGGCTGAAGCATGGATTGGCAAGGACTTAAACAAGCTCTGGTTTAAAACCGATGCAGAGCAACTCAACGGAAAAACCCAGGAGCTTGAACTTCAAGCACTCTACAGTAGAGCAATTGCTCCTTACTGGGATGTACAGGTGGGCTGGCGTCATGATGAAAAGCCAACGCCGACCCGAGACTGGCTTGCGTTAAGTTTTAAAGGATTAGCGCCATACTGGTTTGAAGTTGATAGCGCTTTGTTTATCGGTGAACAGGGACGAGTGGGTTTAAGACTACAAGCTGAATATGAAATCCTTTTAACTCAACGATGGGTGCTAACTCCAGAAATTGAGGTCAACTTTCATTCCAAGAATGATCAGGAAACAGCGACAGGTTCGGGTCTATCCAACTCACAACTTGGCATACGACTTCGTTATCAAATAACACGCGAGTTTGCGCCGTACATTGGACTTAACTGGAACAAAAAGTATGGTAATACTGCAGATTATGCTCGTAATGAAGGCGAGAAGACGGATGACACTCAACTAGTACTTGGTGTTCGTGCCTGGTTCTAATTAGTAAGCTCGCAGTTGATATGGATAGTCCTGGTTAAACAGGACTATCTATTTCTTAAACTACTACATTGAATATATAAATTATGGAGAATGTATGAGCAAGTATAATAAAAATTGGAACAGAAAAATGCGCTTAATGGCCATTTTTGTTCTGTTAAGCACTGGAGGTTATTTCGGAGTAAATTTACAAGCCAAAGACAAAATTCCAGAGATAATTGTTTATAAAAGCCCAACCTGTGGTTGTTGTGAAAACTGGGTAAAGCATTTGAAAGACGCGGGGTTTAAGGTTGAGGCAATAAACAAACGTAATATGAATATTGTTAAATCACAGTTTGGTGTCAAACAACAATATCAATCATGTCATACAGCAAAGATTGGAAAATACTTTATTGAAGGACATGTACCAGCGTCTGACATAAAAAAATTGCTTGCTGAAGCACCCGATGCACGAGGTCTAGCGGTTCCCGGCATGCCGATAGGATCACCAGGCATGGAAGGGCCGCGTAAAGATAAGTATTCAGTGTTGCTAATTGATAACCAAAATCAATCAATGACATATAGTCAGTATTAAAGAAAGAACTCAATAAACGAGTGAATGACATTAAAAACGACTTTACAAAATACGAGATTCAACTGAAACTTGGTTGAATATTAACCAATATAATGTGGAAATTATAATCTAAAAAGTTTATATATTGATTAATCAAGACAGTACAATTGTTTGCGACGGTATAGCTCATTATTGAATCTCAATATAGTTTACCGTTAGCATTAATTGTGTAAAGACATATCATTAAATTAGGAGTAACTAAATGAAATCAATTTTTTACAAAAATTACAAAATAATGGCTATTATCATTTTTGGTCTTAGCGTGAATTTTATGGCTATTGCAGGAGATAATTTAAATTCTGATCAGATTACAATAAAAATGGAACAACATTGGGATAAATTAATGTCTGAAAAAAATCCTGACAAAAGAAAAAAATTAGCTATTGAGCACAGAAGCATGATGGATAAAGCGCTAAAACAATCTGGCATATCAAATATGGGAATGATGCATAATAGTGAAATGAATGCTAAGAATGATCATCACCATTCCCATATGGTAAATACGATGCAGATGCACTATATACAACTTGATATGATGGAATAACGCACAACGTATTATCTACACACTATAATTTTATAGAATTAAACTAAAAAAAGCGGAGATTTTCTCGATATGTTTAAATTATTTAAATTAACAACAGGTATTTTGGCCTTCATATTAGTACCAGTCATTGCTAATGCTTCGAATATAAATTTACATAAGACGTCTGACAATTATCAAGTATACCTGGGTGTTGTACCTGCTGATATGATCAAAGAGAGTCCATATCTTATTGATAATGATGTTAAGTTACATGGAGGTATAAATAATAAGGATAAGAGTTCTTATCATGTGCTGGTTGCGATTTTTGATTCTAAAACAAATAAGCGGATTGAGGATGCTACAGTTATTGCAGAGGTTAATAAAAAATCATTACTCAGTGGAATTGAAATAGAAAAACCTCTTCAGAAAATGGTAACAAGTGGCACTATAACATATGGCAACTTCTTTATCATGAACCAGAAAAACACATATAAAATTGAAGTCATAGTCTATCGTCCTAATCAAAGTACGAAAGAGACGTTTGAATTCACTTATGAGCCTTATTAATAGATCCAAAAGTAACTCACATAATGATAATTAGATGGAATTAAATTCGAAAGAATCCAATAGCATGGATGCTATGCATCATCCGAAGACTATGAAAATAATATTCAGAATACTTGTTTATTGCTTATCCGAATATTCAGAGTAATATTTTGATGAAATATATTGGTGGTGTTTTTTTATTGCTAATATTTATTGGCCTTTACATTTATCTGTATCAATCAGGTGAGTTGAATTCTTTATTCCATTTAAAAAATTTACAAATCAGATTACATAAAATTGGTAATTGGGGCCCGTTATTTATAATTGTGCTTATGTTGGGTGCTATCGTTATGAGCCCGATACCAAGTGCGCCCATTGCTATTGCTTCCGGACTGGTATATGGACATACATGGGGGACGCTTTATATCTTAATCGGAGCGGAAATAGGGGCGTTGATAGCCTTTAGCATTTCAAGACTACTTGGGTACGAAGTAATGCAAAAACGATTTGGTGATAGAATCAAATATAAATTTTTGAATTCCAATAATCACTTAATGTTTATTGTCTTTGTTACGCGTCTTATTCCATTTATTTCATTCGATATTATCAGTTATGCGGCTGGCTTGACAAAGATAACTTATTTACAATTTTCCATAGCAACACTTGTTGGAATATTGCCGGCAAGTTTTTTGTTAGCCCACTTTGGTGGTGAAATGGCGAATAATGATAATCAACGCATGATTTTTACAATTCTATTACTAGGTATGCTCACTCTTATTCCGATTATTTTAGGTGTAATTAGAAGTTATAGAGGCCATAAAAATAATTGATGGCTAATAGTTATTATTCTAACCGTTATCTTATGTGTCCCATTATACCAAATAAATACACAGCGACTATTGACCTGTGTGTAACACACATGTTTTACACTTAAATTAAATCTACAAATGATTATAAATATCTATTCGAGGCGAATGTATTGTAGCCATGAACAAGCAAGCACTGACAGTTCGTGATGTAGCTAAGCTTTCAGATGTAACTTCTGAAGTAGTCAGATATTACTCACGTATTGGGTTGGTTGAACCCATACGGAATCTCAACAATGGATACAAACTATATAACTCAAAGGACATAGCAAGAATTATTTTTATACGCAAGGCTAAAAATCTTGGTTATACACTTAAAGAAATTAAAAATATTTTATCTCATGCAAGATCTGGAAAATCTCCATGCCCAATAGTTAGAAAAATTATAGAAAGCAGACTTGATGAAAATCGTAAACGACTGAAGACTATGATGACATTACAAGTGACAATGGAAAGAGCAGTTAAACAATGGAAAGAATTATCTGATGGTGTACCAACCAATGATTCTGTTTGTGTGTTGATTGAATCATTTTCACAGGATGCTGAAAATAAATGATGAATGCGATTACACCAAACACCTCAGTTTATCAAAATGAACGGCGTCGGTTTCTAGTTAGGTCAGCAACAGTAATTGGTGCAATAGGTACATCAGCTTTCTTAGTTCCATTTATTAGTTATATGACCCCGAGTGCAAGAGCACGTAGTGCTGGCGCACCAGTACAGTTTGATTTCGGCAAATTAATGCCTGGCCAACAAGTCACTTTGTCATGGCGAGGGAAACCTGTTTGGGTCTTATATCGTACTGCTGATATGTTGAAATTATTAAACGAAAGTAAATTGTTAAATAAGCTAAGTGATCCAACATCTAACGTTCAATCACAACAACCCGAATATATAAAAAACAAATATCGATCTATACGTCCTGAAATTTTTGTAGCGATAGGCTTATGTACACATCTGGGTTGTATCCCAAATTATAGACCGGAAGTAGGCGCTGAAGATTTGGGCGTTCAATGGCCTGGTGGTTATTTCTGCCCATGCCATGGTTCACGTTTTGATTTGGCAGGACGTGTTTTCAAAGGAGTGCCGGCTCCCATAAATTTATTAATACCGCCGTATCAGTATCTATCAGATACAGTTATCGAAATCGGAACAAGTTCACAAGCGTAAAATTTACTACATATACTCTGAAGGGAGAAAAAAAATGAAAAACACACTTAAAACTTTAGTCCTTACTGCCATTTTATCCTTGCCAGCTTATTCTGTTTTAGCTGAAATGGATATGAATATGAAAATGGACAAAACTTTTAGTAAAATGGATATGATGATGGACAAAGCCGAAAAATCAAAAGATAAATCAGAACGTAAAAATATGATGGCTGAGCATATGAATATGATGATGGATCAAATGGGTTCAATGGAAGGCATGATGGGCAAAGATATGATGGGCAAAGGAATGAGTAGTAAAAATATGGGCATGATGATGGGCAACAATATGAACAATATGCAAAAAATGATGAAGCAAATTATGCGTCAACAAAAAGTGATGATGGATTATATGAATAATAACGATTAATGGCATGACTTCATCCCTGGTATCTCAATCAGGGTTGAAGTCAATATTCCAAATTAACGTATAAACCAATATAGGGGGAAATGATGGATGTACTAATTATTGCAACAAAAAATTGTGCTCATTCAGCGAATATGTCTAAAGAGCTCGATGATATAGGTATAGAGCATCGAATTATTTATGCTGAAGATGATACAGCGCTTTGCCAAAAGCTGGATATAAGGCACTCACCAAACCTTGTAATTGATAATGAAGTGGTTTTTAGAAAGCAACCTACCGAAGATGAATTACGATCTGTATTTAATTGTTAAACACTGAGGATTATAAATGCCTATCTCAAATACAAATAATGAGAATGATAAGCTGACTGAAATGCATGACCCTGTGTGTGGAATGGTGGTTAATGCTGAAAATAAACTCCATCTGATCCATAAAGGCTCAACCTATCGTTTTTGTTCTGAAAAATGCCTGCATACGTTTAAAGCTAATCCTGATAAATATTTAATTAATACTAAACCTGACAAACCTTCGGATTTAAGGCTAAATACTGCAACCTATACCTGCCCAATGCATCCCGAAATAGAGCAACCAGGACCAGGTAGTTGTCCGAAATGCGGTATGGCATTAGAACTGAAAGGGCTCCCCGTTGCCGAAACAAAAACAGAATACACCTGTCCAATGCATCCTGAAATTGTACAAGATAAACCCGGAAGCTGCCCCAAGTGCGGTATGGCATTAGAGCCTCGCACTATCACTACCGAGGAAAGCAACGACGAATTAGTCGACATGAGCCGACGCTTTTGGTTTAGCACATTTTTTTCTCTTCCCGTTTTTATACTAGCAATGATTGCTGATTTAGCTCCCCAGTGGTTACCCGAAAGTCTTTCCATGCAATCCGTTCAATGGGTGGAATTTTTTCTCGCGACTCCCGTTGTTCTTTGGGGGGGGTGGCCATTTTTTGTTCGTGGTTGGCAATCTGTTGTTACATGGAATTTAAACATGTTTACACTCATTGGCCTGGGTGTATCAGTGGCATGGGTATTTAGTGTTATAGCATTAATGTTCCCACAAATATTTCCTGAGGCTATGAAGCATGCCGGTGGAACAGTGCCCGTTTATTTTGAGGCAGCTGCAGTAATAACAGCGTTAGTATTGTTAGGTCAAGTACTGGAGTTACGTGCGCGTTCACGAACTAATGCCGCGATTCAGATGTTGCTTAGTCTAGCACCTAACACTGCAAGGATAATTAGAGAAGATGGTACAGAAGAAGATATTCCATTAGAACATGTACATGTCGGCGATACCTTGCGAGTACGCCCGGGTGAAAAAATACCCGTTGATGGTGTCGTTATTGATGGTGTTAGTCATGTTGATGAATCTATGGTGACAGGTGAATCTATTCCTGTCGTTAAATCTGATGGTGAAAGATTGATAGGTGCTACTGTCAATGGAACCGGTGGCATGTTAATGCGAGCAGAAAAAGTCGGTGCGGATACATTGTTATCGCAGATTGTAAATATGGTAGCAGAGGCACAACGTTCGCGAGCTCCTATACAAAAACTTGCAGATCAAGTTTCCGGTTATTTTGTTCCGGTTGTCGTGCTCATAGCGGTTGTTACCTTCATAGTTTGGTGGTTATGGGGGCCTGAACCCAGTCTTGCCTATGCCATTGTCAATGCGGTTGCGGTTTTGATTATTGCCTGTCCTTGTGCGTTAGGCCTGGCAACGCCTATTTCAATTATGGTCGGAACCGGGCGCGGTGCTACAGCAGGTGTGTTAATCAAAAATGCCGAAGCACTTGAAATACTGCGTAAGGTCGATACCCTTATTGTTGATAAAACAGGTACTCTCACAGAAGGTAAACCGAAACTTGTAATGGTTGTAAGTTTCAATGGATTTGACGAACAAGAAAATTTAGAAACTGCAGCAAGCGTGGAACAAGGGAGTGAACATCCCTTGGCCGAAGCCATTGTGCGTGGAGCTAAAGATAGAAATTTAAAAATGGTTAATGTTAATAATTTTCAGTCTATAACCGGTCAGGGAGCAACCGGAAACGTTAATCAACGTGAAGTAGGATTAGGAAACTTAAAATTAATGCAGAGTATTGGTGTTGATATAAAAGACGTACTTCAACAAGCCGATGATTTACGTTCGCAAGGCCAAACCGTAATGTATCTGGCTATCGACAAAAAACTTGCTGGTTTAATCGGCGTTGCGGATCCTATTAAAACAACTACACCTGAAGCTATAAAAGATTTAAAAAGAGAAGGTTTGCATATTGTCATGCTAACAGGTGATAGTCAAAAAACAGCTGAAGCCGTTGCTAAAATTCTTGATATTGAAGTGCAAGCCGAAGTACTGCCGGATCAGAAAGCAGCGATAGTAAAAAAATTGCAAGCAGAAGGGAAAATCGTCGCTATGGCCGGTGACGGAATAAATGATGCGCCTGCCCTTGCTCAAGCGCATGTTGGTATTGCGATGGGTACTGGAACAGATGTAGCAATGGAAAGTGCCGGCGTAACATTAGTAAAAGGGGATTTGCGCGGGATTGTTCGTGCACGCCGGTTAAGCCGTGCCACCATGCGTAATATTAAACAAAATCTTTTCTTTGCTTTTATTTATAACACGGCAGGTGTGCCAGTTGCAGCAGGTGTTTTATATCCAATGACGGGAATTTTGTTGTCACCCATTATAGCTGCAGCAGCCATGAGTTTTAGTTCGGTGTCTGTAATTACTAATGCATTGCGATTACGACGCATACAATTATAAAAACTAACTAAGATCAATAAAGAGGTTAATGTGATGATGTCAGATTATGGAAATATGTGGTTTGGAGGTGGTTTTATGTGGATTTTTTGGATTTTCCTGATCGTTATTATAGTTTGGGCTGTTAAAGCAATGACGGGAAATAGTTCGGATAATAAAAATGCGTCGCAGGATAGCCCCATCGATATCTTAAAAAAACGCTATGCTAAAGGCGATATTAATGAAGACGAATATAAACGTAGGCTTAAAGATCTGGGCTAAAAATGATCTGGCGGTAAAAAAACGCTTAATAAAACGTGTTAGGAGCAGATTTAATTTAATTATTCTATCTTTTATGCTGTCCATCTTCCTGAATGTACATGCAGATTCGTCTGGCAAAGATTTATTTAATACAAGCTGTATGATTTGTCATGCAGATGATGGCAGCGGTGCTATGCCTGGCGTTATTGACCTTACAGAAAATCGCGACTGGTCAAGGTTGCCTGAGAAACAGTTGCTGGCTAACTTGAATAAAGGCAGTCAAAAACCAGGAAGCGGATTGAATATGCCGCCAAAAGGCGGCAACCCGAATTTAACCGATAAAGATCTATTGTTAATAATATCTTATATGCGTAAAGAATTTTTAAAGTAAAAAATTAATTTTAAAACAATGGGGAAGTAAACATGAAAAAGAGAATACTTACACTAAGTCTAACTGCTGTACTGGCTACTGCAACCAATACCATCAATGCGAATCCCACAGTGTATATTCCACTTGGCACCGCTAATAAAGTGATAGCGGTTGATGCTGCCACTGATAAGATTACTGCAACCTATACCGATGTCGTAAATGCGCATGGTTTAGTTGCCACACCTGATGGAGAATATCTTATCGCCGGTAGTCTTGCTGAAGATCCGATTAAGAAAGGACAGCCAAAAGATACACCTAACAGTAAATTATTCTTTATCCATCCAGTACATGGACATGTAATGGCGACTATACCTGTATCAGGTTGGTCGCATCATCAAGCAATAACACCTAATGGTAAGTACGTTCTATCAACGCATGGCATGCGTGGAAATATCAGCGTGGTCGATGTAGAGAAAAATAAGGTTATTAAAACAATTGAAACGGGCAAGGTTCCTAATTACACCTTGATAACAAAAGACGGTAAAACGGCTTATGTCAGCAATACAGGTGAAAATAGCATAACTGAAATCGATCTTGATACCTGGAAAGTAAAACGTAAACTCGCATCCGGTCCTGCACCTGAACATATGGTGTTCTCAAATGACCAAAATCTCATCTATGTCACCAATCCTCGTGCAGGAAAAATTGCGGTTATATCCGTAGCCACAGGAAAGCTTACTAAAAGCTATTCGATAGGAAAAGCGGTACACGGACTAGATATTGGAGATGATGGTAAGACTTTATTTGTTAGTAGCACAAAAGAAAATAAACTAGTTGCTGTAAATACTGAAACGGGTGAGAAACGTGAACTAGCTTTATCACCTGAACCCTATCATTTAAATACGATTACCGGAACAGGTAAGGTTTATGTCTCTAGTCGAAAGAAATCTATCATCTGGGTTATTGATCAAAAAACAATGAGAAAATCAGGTGAAATCATATTGCCTGCTGGAGAAGGCCATCAAATGGCAATCATTCAATAGTTATTGTAATTATTTATATTAACATTTTAGACAGGAGATGATTATGGCTGATTGGTTATCGCTTATAATTTTTGCCGGTTTATTTTATGTGATGATGCGTTATGGTTGTGGTGCCCATATGATCCATGGTGATCACAGCAAACAGGGTAAGAGCGAAAAAGATATTGATCCGGTGTGCGGAATGACTATTGATGTCGATAAAGGGTATGGGAAGATGCATAAAAGTACTCTTTATCGCTTTTGTTCTCGTAAATGTTTGGATCAGTTTGAAGATAATCCCGAGAAGTATACTAAACAATCTACAAGTGATGGAGGTAATAAATGAATACACGACTTTCACTGTACGCAGTTGGACATGCGACTAGCTTATTCCTCGTGGTCAGTTATACCGTATGTATAGCTTTCGATTTGATATTTCCTCAACATGCTATGTATGAAGCATGGCAAAAATTACTGCCTGGTTTCACATGGTTAAACTGGACAAGCTTTTTCATTGGCTTAGTTGAGACTTACGGTTATGGTTGGTTCTTCGCTCTAATTTGGACGCCGCTATATAATGTTTTTACTATGCAGAATGAAAAATCCTGAGTCATAAATTTACGATATTTATAAAACTAAAAAGTTGCAAATATGATAAAGAAAAGAGTAGTTATTATAGGGAATGGGTTTGCTTCATTATTTTTTATTCAATATTTTCTTTTGCTTCCAGTGTTTCCTGTCTTTTTTTGGTTTCTTAGGCGAATATATTCTCAATGTGATATTACAGTCATTGGCAACGGTAAGTTTATTTATTTTCCTGGATTACCTGAATTTATTACGGGTAAAAAGAACAAAAAAGAGTGTACTGTTGATATACGACCGTTTCTAAAACGTAGAAACATTCGTTTTATTGATTCGATTGTCACAGATATCCAAAATGGTGGTCGCACGGTGATTACCAATACGGGCTCGTATGAAAATGATGTGTTGTTTTTAGGTATTGGTCCCGCATTTTTAAAAAATGATATTCCAGGCACATTAGAACACACTTTATCCCCCTGTGATGGGCCAGATAGTATGGAGCTCTTTATGAATCGATTGAATTCAATGGAAGGAGGAATAATTTATCTTGGATTTAAAATTAATAAAAAAGATGGTTTTGTTTCCGGGCGTGGAGGGCAGATGTATGAATGCGCCGGTCTATTGGACTATGCTTTAAAAGCCAAAGGCGCAAGAGCCAAGTTTGAAATTCATTTTTTCTCACCAGATATAAGCATAGGTGATACCGGAATGATTACAGATAGACTCAAGGAGCGTGGAATAATTCTGAACTATGGCTATGAACCTGTTGAATTGCTCAACGGAGGGATGAGAGATAATGATGGTTCATTTCGAAAAGCTGACCTGGTTCTTTATTCTCCAGGCATAACCGGTTCGGATTTGGTTATTAATTCCTGTTTGCCAGTATCCAAAGGTGGGCAAATTGATACCGATAAATTCGGCCAGGTGAAAGGTTTAAATTATGTTTATGCTTCAGGTGACTGCGCAAACCATGAGAATCCGCCACCCTGGGTTCCACATCAGGCGCACATGGCACAGCTTCGTTCGCAAGCCGTTGCTAAAAACGTGAGGGCGATGCTTAAGGGGAAACAACCAGACACTACGTATCGCTACGAATTATCATGCATTATGAATATGGAAAATGATGCTATGTGGCTACATATGTCGAGTGATAACAAACCCCCATTTTGGAATATATTCCCCCGTCGCTCAAAAAAACTCATTGGTGTAAAAAACATATTCGAGAAATTATACTTGTTTTATCTTCGGTATTTTTAACTCTTTATAAACGTAAGGATGTTTAATATGAACGAAACTATTGCACACTCAGGTGCTTGGGGCATTGCGATTATAATGATTGTTGTCGCATCCTGGATTTTTTACCGTTATTTTTCTCCTAAAACATGGCGGGAATGGGCAAGTGCGGGTGTAGTACAAGCTTTTATTATTGCACTGTATGCAGAAATGTATGGTTTCCCGCTTACCATCTATTTTCTGGCACGTTTTTTTGGTCTGGATAAATACAACCTTAATGCCAATTTATGGTCGTCATTACTCGGGCTAGGTGAAACGGGTATGATCATTTCTATGCTTGTTGGTTATGCTCTGCTATTTATAGGTATTGGTATCTTCATTAAAGGTTGGCGCCAGCTGTATCAAGCACGACAGGAAAACCGGCTTATCACTACAGGCTTATACCGATTTGTTAGACATCCTCAGTATACAGGTCTTTTCATCGGGCTCTTTGGTGAAGGTGTGGTGCATTGGCCAACATTATTTTCTGTCGGTTTATTTCCAGTCATTGTGCTCGCTTATTATCTTTTAGCTCGTAGTGAAGAAAAGCACGTAGTTGAGAAATTTGGTGCTGAATATCAGAACTACCAAAAGCAAGTTCCTATGTTTATCCCACGCTATGGTCAGTGGCGTCAGCTTATAAAAAATTCCAGGTTACGTCAGGAAAATGAAAACGATTCACTTGGAGACTAACTAAATGATTTCTGAAAAGTGTCCATACTTTGGTGTATTTTAGCAAAGAGATAACTGATATTTTTGCTAAGCGCACTTGATCTATGTGTAACACTTAGGTGTCATGATTATATATGAAGATATCATCTATTTTAAAATTAACGTTAGATCGATTTTCTATGGCAAACGCAGGTGAAATAGACATTTAACTCATGAATCGAAATTCGCACAATATTAGTTCCAGTTCTCCAATTACAATTGCAGGAGCAGGTCCGGCTGGATTAGCTGCGGCAATTACATTAGCTCGAGCGGGTCGAGAAGTTATCGTACATGAAGCACAAAGTGAAGTTGGGCATCGTTTTCAAGGTGATTTTCAGGGATTGGAGAATTGGAGTAGCAAGAGTGATGCATTGTCTTGGCTAGAACAACTCGGACTTAGAATTAATTTTACGGCTCATCCATTTGCCAATGGAAGCGTTTATGATTCAAAGGACACGCAATACGATATTCGTAGTGATACACCTCTTTTCTACCTAATTGATAGAGGACCTGGACAAAATACATTAGACACAGGGCTATTAAAACAGGCTATCAATCTCGGTGTAGAAGTTCGCTTTAATAGTCGGCTCAAACAACTACAGGGAATAGGTATTCTGGCAGCTGGACCAAAAGTCCCGGACGCCATTGCTGTTGGCTACCATTTTGAAACCAGCATGGAAGATGGTTTTTGGGTTATATGTAGCGATGATCTGGCTCCCAAGGGTTATGCTTACTGCTTGGTATTAAACGGGCGTGGAACGGTAAAAACATGTATGTTTTCAGGCTTTAAGCAGGAAAAAATCTATGTTAAACGCACACTACAAGCATTCCAACGACTCATTGGACTGGAAATGATAAACCCGGTTGCTCATGGTGGCGCAGGCAATTTTAGAATACCGAGTAGTGGCTACAGTGGCCAACATCCTTTGGTCGGTGAGCAAGCCGGGTTTCAGGATACCTTGTGGGGATTTGGTATTCGCTTAGCCATAAGCTCTGGTGTTCTGGCGGCTAAAAGCCTACTTGACGGTAAAAATTTCGATGATTTATGGCAACGTGAATTACAAGCCCAGATGCAAATCTCCGTAGTTAATCGTGTGTTCTATGGTTTGTTAGGCAATCGTGGCTACCGATGGTTCCTAAACAAAATGGCGGGCAAGTCGGATATACGCGGCGGCTTATATAATATTTATAATCCTTCTTACATAAAGCAATGGTTACTACCATGGGCTTCAGGACGATATGAAAGCCGTCGCAAAGATGTGACATGTAACCATATTGATTGTCATTGTGTGTGGTGTCGTCGATGTGCAGGTTAAAAGAATTCATTATATTTGTCTAATTTGAATAATTTTTAAAACGGTTATCATTAGATCAACGTAGATAGTTATATATGTTTAATGAAGGGTTAGTGTGAAATAAAAATGACATTTTATACGCAAGGATTAAATAGTCAGGATTTAATGCCGGTGCTACGTCTTTTTAATAAAAAAACTGTCGAAAGAACTCATAAGACTGATTTAAAACACCGTATTGATTCCAAGGAACATTATACTGGTGATACAGAACAGACTATGCACTCAGGAATTGCTATACAGTCATATAACGATACTGAACAGTTACCTCAAAGCAATCCTGTACTTATTGCCAGCCAGATCATGTCTTCTCAAGTAACAACTTTAAATCCTCATGACTCTATTGCTTATGCTATAAAACTTTTTAAGAGAACGAAATTACGGCATATTCCAATTATCGCAAGCAATGAAAGGGTTGTCGGAATATTATCTGACAGAGATATTCTTCATTATCTTAGTGGAACATCCGATGATTATACGCAACAAAAATCCACAATAAGAATTAATCATGAAATTAAACATTTGATGAAATCAAAAGTGTTAACGGCAAGTATGGATACTGATGTACGTTTTATCGCACGTTTATTTGTTGAGCAACATATTGGTGCGATGCCAATAGTAACTGAAGGTAATCTGGTTGGTATTATTACTCGAAGTGATGTACTAGGTGCAGTGATGCGAAATTTTATTCTGGAGTTATGGGCGTAAAAGTGACTAGCAAGAATAATAAAACTCGTATTGGTGTTGTATTAAGTTCTGGAGGTGCACGTGGCGTTTATGCACATACTGGATTTATGCAAGCAATTAAACAACTGAATATTGAAGTCTCAGCTATTGCCGGATGTAGTGCGGGAGCCTTAATCGGAGGACTTTTTGCCAGTGGTGCCAATATGCTGCAATGGTCAGATACTATAGAAAATATTCATTCATGCAACTACTGGGCACCTGATTCATGGTTAAAATTTTTCTGGAGAATGGTTATAAGAAAAGGACGAGGCTACACCGGAATATCAAGCGCAGATACGGCTATCGAATTTATTCGTAGTCAACTTAAGGTTCAAACATTTGAAGATTGCAAAGTTCCTTTTCATTGTCTGGCAATGAATATTACACGTGGTACTAAAACGCTATTTGGAAAAGGAGAGTTAGCGCCACGCATTATGGCCAGTGCAGCAATTCCTATACTCTATCGGCCTGTGGAAATAGAAGGTGATTTGTTTAGTGATGGTGCTACCATTGAACTGGCGCCAACGGATGCAGTTTGTTGTAAACATAATTTGGATGTACTTATTGTGCATCATGTTGCAGCTCATCAGGAAGGGAAAAATAGCTTAGATTATATTTTAACGCAACCCTGGTCATTACTAAATATTCTTTACCGACAGTTATATAATGAAAGGCCCTGGTATCTGTCTAATAAGGCCGTATCAGAAACTCGTTGTCAATGTAATTGTGGTGCACGTGTTATCGTCTTACAACCTACTTTAGCTGAACTCACCTGGCCCTTTGTAAATAAAGGCATTGCATTACAACAATCAGCCCTTACTTTTGGCCTGGATTCATTACGTGAACTCAATCTGGATATGAAGAATAATGATTAATTTAAGGAGCAATAAGTATGGATAGCATAAATATTAACAGGTTGTCATTGTTATTAATAGGAATCTTATTCTCTTTGGTAATGTCAATTGCGTTGGCAAAAAGCTGGGATTACAAAAAAATTACACAAATCAACTGGCGCGAATACAATGTGGCTGCATTTTCAGAGGCTAAGTTGAAAAACAAACCTTTATATATTTTTGTTTATTCCAATGAGTGTTCATGGTGCAGAAAATTTGAGAAAGAAACATTGGAGAAAAGTAAAATTCGAAAAATACTCGAAAAAGAATTTATCCCAGTTGCGATAAATCAGGTTAATCAGCCTGGTTTAGCTAAAAAGTTAGGTATCAAGTTAGTTCCTGGAAATATCTTGCTTACACCAGATAAAAAGAAGTTATTACGTTTTTATGGATTTGTAACCAAAGCTGTCTTATCTAATGCATTAGATAAAACTCTAATAAGCTGGCGAAATGGAGAAGTGCTCGAAGAAGAATTTGGTGAAGAAAAAACATGTTGCCCGATACCATAAGTAGAATGATATCTTGAAGTAACTATTATAAAATAGTGATTCAGAACTTAGTGTTGAAGTGAATGTAAGCCTATGGAGAATATTTCTAGAATAATATTTATCTATTGATGTGATGAATATAGTTATTTTACATAATTACGTGATTTAAAAGGAGAAACAACTATGGAAAAAAGCGGAATTCTTAAAAATATTTACAATATAATATTTATTACTGGACTTTATATTATAACATCAACGGCATTAGGGAATGATCTCGATATAAAATCCAGCCATCAAGTTAAAGATGGCTATGCTGTTTATATAGGCCTGATGCCGGCGGAAATGTTAGAAGGTCACACTTCAGGTGCCATGCATGGCGGTATTCCGATAGGTCAGTATCGCTATCATCTCGCGATTGCCATTTTCGATGATAAAACAGGAAAGCGTATTAAGAACGCAATAGTACACGTTGCTATCAATAATAAAAATGGCATAGGTATGGAATCTAACAAAACACTAGAGAATATGGAGCTTAACGGTAAAATTATATATGGGAACTATTTTACACTTAAAACCGCTGGGCCATTCCATGTAGACGTCAATATTAATATAGGAAATGTTCTCAAACCAATTAAAGTTGAATTTGATTATGATTTTGCGCATACATAAAATATTCAAACCATCATGACTGGAATTATATTTAAAGAGAGTATGTGAATTATGAGCCTAAAGCATAAAACCCAATGTCCAGTTTGCGATATGGTTGTTACTGAGAATAATGTCACCTATGAGTATCAAAATATAAACTTTTTCTTTTGTTCAGAGCAATGTCAGGAACGTTTTATTACCAATCCTCATCTGTATATAGGCCATTCGGGTAGAGCAGCCGCAAAACAACGTGGTGAATCCATTATAAAAAAAAGAATAATAAAATTAGAACAACCTGTTCCAGATGAAATCGCAGAATTAATTACAAGTGGCTTATGCGATATGATGGGAATTAAAGAGGTTAACATTGATGGAGGTAATATAAGTATCAGTTATGACATTATAGAGGTTACTGCAAAACAAATTGAAAATAAAATAGAGGGAATGGGAAAGCAGATTAAAGACAATTGGATAGAACATTTAAAACTCGCTTTTGTTCATTATATTGAAGAAACTGAAATTGATAATTTAGAGCAAGATACTTGTTCATCACATGAACATCACCATTAAAGTGTTGTAGCTTAGATTATTATCTGAATAGTTTTAATAAAAGTTTCTATGCAATTTGGCAGATGATAAGCCCATCTATTAAGCAAATATGAAATGCGAGAATTTATACAGAAGAACAATTCTTAACACGTTTTGTGTAACCAAGATAGCTGTCGCTGATCTTGGAAAGGAGATATTAGTGAAAATATGAATACTACTGAAGATAGAACCTCGAAGTATCGTAAAGACAGTCTGACATTGATCGGAACGGTTGCACTTGGCACCGGGGTAATGATTGGCGCAGGCATATTTGCCCTGACTGGTCAGATGGCTGAAATGACCGGGGAGCTTTTCCCACTGGCTTTTCTTTCAGCCGCACTGATTGTTTCATTCAGCGCTTACTCATACATTAAAATGTCGAATGCTTATCCGTCGGCAGGTGGTATCGCCATGTACTTGAAAAAGGCCTATGGCAGTACGCTGACAACTGCCTTTCATGCTCTGTTGATGTATTTTTCTATGGTCATTGCGCAGAGTTTTCTGGCTCGCACCTTTGGGGCTTATACCCTGCAGTTGTTTGAAATCAGCGATACCAGTTTACTGGTGCCAACACTGGGTGCAGGGTTGTTGGTGGCGGCTTTTCTGATCAATTTATCTGCTAACCGTATGATCGAGGGTGTGTCGTCGGTGCTCGGATTTATCAAGATAGGCGGTATTATTCTGTTTGGCGTTGTTGGAGTCACGGTGGCAGATTCGGTGGAGGTCAATTTCACAGCCCAGAGTGTTGATACATCATTGGCCGGTTTTCTCGGCGCAACGGCACTCGGTATTCTGGCCTTTAAAGGTTTTACCACCATAACCAACAGTGGCTCGGAGCTGAAAGACCCGCACCGTAATGTGGGCAGAGCCATCATAATTTCAATCGCGCTTTGTGTTGTCATTTATGCACTAGTAGGTTTTGCCGTGGCAAGCAATTTGTCTCTTCAGCAAATTATCGAAACGAAAAATTACTCGCTAGCCGCAGCCGCTAAACCGGCACTCGGCAAATACGCTGTGTGGTTTACGGTTGTGCTAGCAATGCTGGCAACAGCAGGCGGCATTATTGCCAGCATCTTTGCAGTCTCTCGGATGTTGGCAATGCTGACAGAAATGAAGCTCGTTCCTCACAGCCATTTTGCAATGCCGGGAAACATCCAAAAACATGCTCTGGTTTACACAGTGGTATTGGGTTTGCTGCTGACGATTTTTTTTGATCTGGCTCGTATCGCAGCATTGGGCATCATCTTTTATCTGATAATGGACATAGCCATTCATTGGGGCATATTGCGTCATCTTCGGCAAGAAATTGGCGCCCGTAGTGTCGTTCTTGTTGGCGCTATCATTCTTGATTTGGTCATTCTGGCTGGATTTCTCTGGGTTAAGATATCCAGTGATCCGCTGGTGGTGGGCGTGGCGGGTGCTGTAATGCTGTCTATTCTGGTTGTGGAAGCTCTCTTCTTACGACGCAACCCCATAGTACTCAAATGAAAACACATAGAAAAATAGCATGCAACTGAGGCTTATAAGTAACTAGTACTGTATAAATTTAAAGAATTTCAAAAGTTGGATAATAAATGATACCTGATCAATATGTATGGTTAACATGGGCATCTGCTTTTTTAATACCATGGGCTATCATTTATCTATTTTTCCCTCATCAAAGAAAGGCAATGCTGTGGGCAAGTTTATTTACCATGCCATTTGGTCTCACCGAACCAATTTTCGTCCCGGAATACTGGTCACCTCCAAGCTTATTTGACCTTGCCATAAAAACCGGTTTTGATATTGAAAGTTTAATTTTTTGTTTTGCTATTGGTGGGGTAGGCTCGGTATTTTATAACACAATAGTAGGCCATGTACCCAATAGAATGCAACAAGTGGACTGTAAAAAACCACTTCATCAACACCATTACAAAGCTTTATCCGCTCCCTTTATAGCGTTTCCTTTATTGTATTTTTTGCCATGGAATCCGATTTATCCATCAATTCTCGCAATGTTTGTAGGGACAATTGCGAATATTATGTGCCGTCCGGATTTAAAGCGCAAATCGTATATTGGAGGGATACTCTTTCTGGCAATATATACCCTGTATTTAACTGGGCTAGAGTGGAGTGCACCTGGCTATATTGAACGTGTATGGAACAGTGCGGCGCTTTCAGGTGTTAATATAGGTTTTGCACCAATAGAGGAGTTGTTATTTGCTATTTCTTTTGGTGCGTATTGGTCAGGTGTCTATGAGCACTTTACGTGGCGTAAGTAGTATTGAAATTGCTTAATCTTCGTTTGATCTCTGTCAATTATTTGCAGAAACGTGCTCAAAATATGTTTTATTTTGAACTTTTATGGTAAGTTTAAGTCTCTTAAGTAAGTATCACGAAATGGTAAAATTTATATGTGTGATGTAAGTATTAGACAATATTATATCAATTACTTGAAACAATAGAAGACTCATCAGTGAAAATGTCAATATTACGAATTATTCTTTTAAGCATCACATTGGTGTTTGCGCCTCTGCTTAATTACAGTATGGCATCGAGTTTAACCAGTATTGATTCTTCGGCTCACGTACATTCTGAAGGCTCACCATCAAACCATCAACACAACTCATCTAAAAACCACAATGTCAAACATTGTTCTCTTGAGCACGCCAAAGGTGTTTGTAACCATCAGGCAAATGACCATTGTAGTACTTCCTGCTGTGTAAATATTTTATTAATGTCTTCATCAGCACAAGTTTTAACAATTTCGACTATACATCAAAGTTATTACAGTACTTTTTTGCAACACGCAGAAATAAGAAGTATTGACAATCAATTACGCCCACCACAATTCTCATAATCGATTTATTAGTTCGTAGTGAATTTACATATTCATTATTGAATAGATCGTATTAAGAGAAAACTTACAGCTTTCAGTTGTATCTCTAATACATTTTCTAAAATTGTAAATATATCAGCAATGGTGGAAAAGTGTCATGTATACAGTCAAGCAGATTGCCTCAAAATTATCGGTAACAACCGATGCGGTTCGTTATTACACTCGTCTTGGTATCGTTTCCCCGAGACGAGATGCTGATAATGGTTACCGCTACTATTCTAATAATGACGCGCGTATCATAAATTTCGTTCGAAAAGCAAAGTATTATGGTTTAACGCTTAATGAAATAATTGAGATTATTAATACGTCATTGAAGGGAGACTCTCCATGTAAACGCGTTTATGAAATGGTTGAGAATCATCATAAAGAGACGTGCAAAAAAATTATTGAGCTACAAGAGTTTGAAAAGCGTTTGAAAAATTCTTTGTTGAGTTGGGAAATGGAAGATGAAAATGAATATAAAGATGACTTAATTTGCCCTTTAATTGAAAATGATTAAGTGACATATTTTATAACAACAATTTCAATTGCAAGTATATAAGAGAAGTAAATGCAAATTAAATGGTTAAATATAATATTCACGGCAAACTTAGCTGTGCTTGCGGCTTGCAGTGAAAGCAATTCAACTAAAAATAATGATCGATGGTATACACAAGAGCAAGTAAAACGTGGAAAAATTTTGTATCAAAATAATTGTGCTCAATGCCATAAGATGGATGCATCAGGCCATGCAAATGCAGAACAAGATTTTTCTGCACCGGCACTAAACGGTACCGAACATGCCTGGCATCATCCTATGTCTGTTTTACAACGCACTGTAAAATACGGTGGTATACCATTAGGGGGGACTATGCCTGGCTTTAAAAATAAACTCATAAATGAAGAAATTAACGACATCTTTGCATGGGTTCAATCACATTGGTCTGATAAAACGTATACTTTATGGAGCAAAAGAAATACGCAAAGTCTGAAAAATAAATAATTCATAAAATCAATCAAGTAATTACTAAATATTATTCAGGAGTAGTATTAATGTTTTTAAAATCAAATAAATTATCTTTTTTTATCCTTGTTATAGTAGTAGTTGGCGCACTATATATCTGGTTCGGTGCATTTAACGTAGCAGCAAATGATAAGCATTGGAGTATAACAACATCTTTTCTTGAAACCGTACGTCAACGATCGGTATCGACACGAAGCCAAAATATTGTAGTGCCGAATCTAGCCAGTAGTGAAAGAATTGCGAAAGGTGTACCTAATTACGCGGCAATGTGCGCACAGTGCCATTTAGAACCGGGTATTGAGAAATCTGAATTGTACGAGGGACTCTATCCGCAACCACCTGTTTTCTATAAAGCTGATAATTCAACGCGTAAGCCTGAAGAAACTTTTTGGATAATCAAAAATGGTCTCAAAATGACAGGAATGCCTGCGTGGGGGATTTACAATAGTGATGAACAGATATGGGATATGGTTGCAGTGTTATCTAAAATACGTGATATGACACCGGAACAGTATAATAAACTCGTAGATGCAGGAGAACATACACATGCAAAAGGTGGCCACGCTGAAGATGGTCACCAGGACTCACTCATGACAAAACCAATTGATACAAATACACAAAATCACAATCATAACGGTGGAGAGCATAAACATTAACTTATTTTTCATTATATGCCATAGTCAAAAGGTGATTGTATAAAACAAATACAGGTAAGGCTATTCAAAATCAGTGGTAAAGACTGGTTTTCCTACATTATAGGTATTTCACCAGAATATAAGCGTGCAGGACCCTGGGATATGGCAGAAGGCAAAGCGATACCTGAGCCAGGTGAGATAGTCATACCAGAAGTGATTAGCAAACTAACCGGCGTACAGATTGGCGAAGAGATCACTATGACCGATAGGAAATTGCGAATCGTAGGATTTACCCGCGGTACATTTTCAATGGCCAGTTCAGTCGTTTTTGTTTCCCATAGAGACCTCGGCGAATTACTTAAAGGACGTGATCAGTTTAGTTACATCATGGTGTATGCTAATCACGGTGTTTCAACACAAACGTTAGTTGACCGTATTAAAGATGAAGTTGATATAGTGAATGTATTAAGCAATAAAGACTTTATCGAAAGTGACTGGCAGCTGGCAGTACAAATGGGTACAGAAATTCTTCGTATGATGACAACTATCGGTACGTTATTGGCAACGCTTATTGTAGCCTTTACTGCCTATTCACTTGTTGCACGTAAAAAACAAGAACTTGCCATTGCCAAGGCTTTAGGGTTTAGTAATATGCAAATCTATATCGCGGCACTCTGCCAGAGTGTGCTGATTACCGGAATAGGATTGCTTTTAACTTTGTTACTTTCCTACACACTATTAATATGGTTGCCGGCTATTGCACCACAGCTTAATTTATCAATACGCTTACATCAGTTTATTTCTATTACTGTAATTGCATTGCCTGTTGCTGTAGTCGCATCATTAATTGCCGTAAGAGCAGTGGTCAAAGTTGATCCTATGAGCGTTTTTAGTGGGTGAGGCCTAACATGACAACAGACTCTATTTTAAAAGCAGGCAATCTCAGTAAGTTCTTTGGTAGCGGTGTTGCTGAAGTGCGTGCAGTTAATAACGTAAACCTGAATATTAAACGTGGTGAGATGGTACTTATCATGGGACCATCAGGTTCAGGTAAGACAACATTATTGTCGATGCTAGGTGCTTTATTAGGTCCTACTTCAGGTGAAATAGTTATTGATGGCACTTCTATCAGCTCCATGAAAGATAGCGAACTTGCCACATTACGCGCTAAGAAAATAGGTTTTGTATTCCAGGCATTTAATTTATTGGATGCATTAAACGTTGAAGAGAATATTCTTTTCCCGGCCCAGTTAAATACAGGTGGAATTAAAGCAGCAAGAAAACGCCTGGATGGGTTACTGGACAGGCTTGGATTAACGACACGACGCTATGCATTACCCAATACACTTTCTGGTGGCGAAAAACAACGAGTTGCGATAGGACGCGCTTTGATCAACCAACCACCGATTATTCTTGCTGATGAACCGACAGGCAATCTTGATTCGCTCAAGGGACAAGAGGTAATGATGCTTCTTCACGATATCGCACGTGATGATGGGTGTGCCGTACTCATGGTCACACATGATCCAAGAGTGGAAGAAATTGCGGACAGAGTTTTATGGTTAGAAGATGGAGCTATACGTGACCGAAAATCCGAAAAACACTCATGGGTAAAAGATCCTGTTTGTGGTATGCGTGTCGATAAATGGACATCAACAATCACAACAGAATATAAAAATAAACACTATGTCTTTTGTTCACAACATTGCCTGGATCGTTTTAGTAATAATGCCGAGGAATATGCTCATAAAACAGGGTGAAATAACTTGCTGTATTTTCCATTTAAAATTCATTTAAATCTGCCCGTTTTTTTCTACGGGACTTACCCAGTATCGTCCATGATCCTTGATACCATAGGTTGAGCCCCGTAACATTTCAAGAACGGATTCCACGTCATTATCTTCTAATAATATATCGACACGTATTCGTGGCACATAACCCACTACCTTGTCGCGAGCCGACAATAGTGGATCACTTTCAATCTGAACGCCGTGGCCTTCTGCATGACTAAATGTAAAACCGGAAACTTCATCCATACTACGAAGTTGATCTGATAGATCTTGTTGAACTGAAGTATGAACGATGAGTGTTAAATGTTTCATTTGTTGCTCTCCATAGTTGTTTTTGTTTTATGTTCAGACCTTTCTTCTAGCCATGCATATAATGTAGGCAATAATATCAAGGTTAATAATGTTGATGTAAACAAACCGCCAATAACAACGACAGCTAATGGTCGTTGTAATTCTGAGCCGGGCCCTGTTGCAAACAACAATGGCATCAACCCTAAACTCGCGATAAGTGCCGTCATTAACACAGGGCGTAATCTCCGTTCGGCCCCTTCAATGACTGCATTGAGTACAGTTCGTCCAGCGGCACGCAGTTGATTAAAGTAGCTAACCATGACTACACCATTAAGGACTGCAACACCGAATAAAGTTATAAAGCCAACAGAAGCCGGTACTGACAAGTACAAGCCGGATAAATACAAACTGACGACACCACCAATCATTGCAAACGGAATATTTAAGATAATCAAACCTGCCTGTTTGATTGAACGAAAGGTGATGAATAGCATCAGAAAGATCAATACGATAGCGATAGGAACAACCATACTCAGTCGACTAGCGGCGCGTTGTTGATTTTCAAACTGGCCACCAAAAGTAATATAGTAACCAGGTGGTAAGACGATGTTGGTTTCAATGTTTTTACGAATCTCTTCTACAAAACTAACGACATCACGTCCTTCAACATTGGCTTGCACAACAACCTGACGTTTAGCAGACTCACGTGCTATTTCCACTGGGCCATCAACCTCGCTAACTTTTGCAAGTAAATGCATTGGTATTTTTGCACCACGTGGTGTTTCAACTAACAATTTTTTTATATCTTGTGATGAAGTCCGTGCGTTTTGTGGATACCGGAGTAAAACACTGGTACGTCGATTGTCTTCTACAATTTCAGTTGCGACCTGGCCGGCGACAGCCGTTTCCACCAGTCGATTGATATCCTCTACGTTTATTCCATATTTCGCAATTGCCTCAGGAAGGATGTCGATTTGTAAATAGGTTTGGCCTGACAAACGACCACGAAAAACATCAACGGCTCCAGTTGTTTTATTAACAACCGTTTCTATTTGTGTTGATATTTTTTCCAGTAGCGTCAAATCATCTCCATAAAGCTTAATCGCCATCGCTGCACGGACTCCAGTCAGCATTTCCGAAACACGCATATCGATGGGTTGAGTAAACGCAATATCGATTCCTTTAAAGCGGTCAAGTTTCTCGCGCAATTTATCCAGCAGGGTCGCCTGGTCAATTGTCCATTCACTTCGAGGACGAGTGATAATGAAATTATCAGTTTGATACAAGCCCATGGGGTCCATACGTAATTCATCCGCTCCGGTACGTGACACCACACCGGTGACTTCAGGAATTTCCATGAACGCTTTTTGTATTGGTGCATCACGATCTAATGAATGTTTCAAAGAAATATCAGATTCCTTTTCTACAATAATCACTGTAGAACCTTCATCCATTATCGGCATAAACTCTTTACCGATATGCGGGAATAAACTTACCGCGCCAATGAGTGCGACTATTGCAATGGTTACAGCCACAAGACGAAAACGTATTGCCAAAGTAACAACAGGGCGATAAAGTTTTTTCAAATTACGAAGTAACCAACCATCATCTTCATTCCCACCACGCATCAATACGCTGGCCAAGACCGGTATCACTGTTAAAGATAAAAGCAGTGAACCCAATAGAGCAAAGGAAATCGTCACAGCCAATGGTGTAAACATTTTACCTTCCAGTCCGGTTAGACTGAATATGGGTAAGAAAACCACAATAATAATCAGTACACCACTTATTACAGGCGTTGCAACTTCCAGCACAGCGCGATAAACAAGATGTAATCGATTGACCCCTTTAGGTGCATGGCTGAGTTGAGTATGAATGTTTTCCACGACCACAACTGCGGCATCGACCAGAATACCAATCGCTATCGCCAAACCACCTAATGACATTAGGTTTGCCGAGACGCCAGTAATACGCATCATAATAAAAGTAAACAAAACCGATAAAGGCAAAATTACTGCTACCGTTAATGCCGCACGTAAGTTACCTAACATAATAATAAGAACTAACAATACAAGGATTACGGCTTCACCCAGGGCTTTTTCTACAGTCCAAACAGCCGCTGTTACTAAATCACTACGGTCATAAAAAGGAATGATCTCAATACCTTTTGGTAGTGTTGATTTTAGAGATTCCAGTTCTTTTTTAACACCCTCAACAGTAGAACGACTATTTGCACCCTGACGTAATAAAGCTAAACCGGTAACCACTTCACCTTCACCATCAGCGGTAACTGCACCGTAACGTGTCAGGGAGCCGATTTGAACCGTTGCCAGTTGTGCTACTGTGACAGGCACACCATTTTGCGTCGTGACAGTGACACGGCGAATATCTTCTTCATTGCGTAACAAACCAACGGTTCGAACTAATAATATTTTCTCGCCACGCTCTATACGTTCTCCACCTGCATTGCGGTTGTTTTTTTCTAGCGCCATTTGTAAATCATCAAGTCCCAAACCATAACGGACAAGTGCTTCAGGATCAGGGATAACTTCAAACGCGCGAACTTCACCACCTAAGGAATTTACATCAGCCAAACCTTCAACAGTACGTAAACGTGGTCGAATCACCCAGTCCTGAATGGCACGTAACTCACTATTACTATAACCTTCACCCTTTATGCGATACATGTATAACTCGCCGAGTGGGGTAGTGATAGGCGCGAGGCCACCATCAACGCCTTTTGGTAAATCGTTCCATACCTGACTGAGTCGTTCGTTTACCTGATTACGCGCCCAATAAATATCGGTGCCATCTTTAAAATCTATTTTAATAATACTTAAAGCATACTTTGTGACTGAACGTAGTACAGTTTGATTAGGTAAACCCTGCATCTCCATTTCAATTGGAAACGTTATTCTACTTTCAACTTCAGAAGGAGAAAGTCCGGGTGCTTTTACTATGATCTGTACCTGTGGTGCAGAAATATCTGGAAAAGCATCAATGGGTAAGGTCTTAAACGACCACAGGCCACCAACAGATAAAGCAACAGCAAGCAAAAGAAGCATTAAACGTTGAATTAATGAAAAACGGATTAAAGTTGAAATCATTTTATTTATCCTCTCCAACGACTGTTAATGGTGTGCTGCTAACATGAAAGATTCCTGCAGACCTGCGTACCTCGGCTAGTTCTAGCCAACCCTCTTGCAATAATTCAAAGTAGCGTTTTTGTGCATCAAAATAAATATTATTGGCATCAATAAGAGTCAAAACATTATATTCACCTGCTTCAAAGCCTTTACGCGTCAAAGTAAGCATATTTTTTGCAGGACTTAAAAGTTTAGTGCGATAGTGCTCGGCTTGCCCAATAAGGTGTCCAAGGTGTAAGTAACTTTTGTGCAAACTAGTACGAAATTCACGCTGCTTTTGTTCTAAATCTGCCTGAGCTTGAAAGACAGTGTAACGGGCTTGAGTAACAGTACCTGTATTCTTATTCCAGAGTGGAATCTGAACACTTAACATAACGCTAGTGCTATCCTGTTTACGATTAGCATAAAACCCTTCTTCTCGTGAAAGAGTTAGAGTTGGATCAGAAAATCGAGTCGACTTAGCGACTTCAATTCCTGTTTGTAAGGATGTAATTTTTTTCTTTTCAGCTTCAAGCGCAGGGTGCAATAATAAACTCTTCTCTAACGTATTCATGTTATTTGGAGCAGGCACTAATGACAGCGGCTTTAAATTTATAGAGCTATCAAACGACATTCCAAGTAAAGCCTTAAAACTTGCGGATGCTTCATTAAATTCGCCTTCAGCCACTTCCATAGATTGTTCTGCGGCTTGCAATTCAATATTCAAACGCATTTTTTCTAATGGTGTTAAATAACGTATGATTGGATCACCGCTGCGTCGTTTACGGTTTGTACTATTATAGACACTTGCCTGCTCTAAGCGTTTTTTGGCCAGTTGCAGTTCAGCAGTTCTTAATTGTAAAATATGAAAGCGTTGTGCAACTTTATATTCAAGTAACAATTGATGATACTTACGTTGTGCCAGTGCATTGTCAATTTCAGCATTAGCTTGTTTACGCTGGTGAGCTAAACGCCCAAAAGGTAGTGGTTGAGAAATCGCTAACTGGGTAACATCAAAACCACCTGAACCATCTTCAAGTCCGAGAGTTTCATCTACCCGAAGACTAACATTTGGATTTGGCCAGGCGGTCGCTTGTTCTAATTTCCCCTGTTGTTTACCAATTTCCGCATCAGCTTTTTTTATTTCCGGTGCTACTTTCATAACACCTTGAATACTTGATTCCAGTGTCCACGGTAAAGCAGATTCTGCCCATAGTAATGGTGAGAAAACCATTTCTGTACTTATTAAAAAAAACATCCATATTTTGCTCATAGAAATCTCCGCCTTTAACAGGTCATATATTTACTGACTAAAGTTACTTAATAAAAAATTAAAATAATGTGTGGTTTAAATATCGATAAGACATGTATAACGTATACACGTAACTAATTGTTAATAAATAGTATTAATACGATATCAACCGTAATATAACGGAATAGCTATCTAGAGGGGTGGAGCACGCAAAGGGGGAGTGAGTAACAGATTAAGAGAGGTAAATTTATTTTTTTCAATATAGAATTTAGTGGTAATACGCAAGAGCGGTATACATAATAGTAAACCTGTCACTAGGAATACTAGCCCAAATAAATGAAACAAATCTATTGTATTCGCTACACTATCAAGACTTATGTCAATTTCTGCTGAGTGATGATGGCTAGTCGTATCTTCGTGATAAGTACCGTACGACAGGCCATCTAACAATGAGGCTGGGTGTACGGCGATAATATGAGAAGATGTTGGTGAGGGAATACCATTATGTTGGGTATGCATATGAAATTTGAATGCCTGGCCAAATACCAGAACTGCACCGAAAAGTACAATCAATGTGTATTTAATAGCAGAATTGTCAGTAAGTATTCTCATTGGCTCGGAGTTTAGAATAAGTTTCAAAATGATACAAGCTAATATACCTTAAAATGAGCGTTACAAACTTTTTTCTGTGAAAATTAACCTTTAAAATTCAAAGGTAATTGACAAATTTCTTGTCTCATAAAACTTTAAAACACAATAAAATCAGAATATATCAGTGATACCATTAAATATTAAAGTATTAAAATAAGTGAAAGCCTAGAATAAGAATCGGCTAAGCTAAGGATTATTATAATTATTATTTTTTTGTGACACAGTTTATGAAATCACATGAATGAAATAGAATAAAAAAGAACGAAAGGATGTTACTTATCCCTCCGTTCCCTTTTTATTTATCTGATAAAATTACTGCTTAATAATATTAAGCGTTATTTTCTATCACCATGCTTAGACTTGTGCTGCTTCATGCTATCGAATTTATCAACTTGTTCAGGTGTCAATTCTTTACGTATACGATGCATAGTCTCGGTACGCATAACGGTCATATCGGCCATTAATTTCGCTTTGGCGTCAGCCAGTTCTCGAACTTTAGCTGCATCAAAATTTTCTGCTTTAGCTTGTTCATGTAATGATTTGCGAATTTCCTTCATATTTGCGCGTGTTGACTGTATCTTCTCATTTTGCTCTTTTTTAATTGAACGAATGGTTTCGCTTTGCTTTTCGGTAAGATCAAGGTTTTTCATCATATGCATCATTTTTCCACCATGACCATGACCGTCACGATGACCACTTTGACTGTTACAAGCATTGGCAGCACCTACAGCTGCAACAGAAAACAGACTACCCGCTAAAACACTGGCGATTATCAAGTTACGTTTTTTCATTATTTATTCCTCACTGATTAAATTAAAGTTTAATGGGCAACAGTATTGGATGCCTTGAGTGAAAGTATGCACATAAGCCCTGCAAATTTGGGTCAGGAGTTGGTAAAGATATGTAAAGAACTGTAAATAGGGCGGAACCGGTGTACGATATGTGGCAAAATTATCCTACATAAACTCAATAAACCAGGCCCATGACAAACATATTACTCGTAGACGATGATACTGAATTATCCGCCATGTTAGGAGAATACCTTGAGGCCGAAGGCTATAGTATTGAGCGGGTTTTCGATGGTAAAGCGGGGGTCCAGCAAGCACTTAGCGGATCATATGCTGCGGTAGTGCTTGATGTAATGATGCCAGAAATGGATGGTTTTGAAGTATTGCGTCGGGTTCGAAGCCAGTCCAATATACCGGTAATAATGCTGACCGCCAAAGGCGATGATATTGACCGTATTGTAGGCCTCGAAATCGGGGCCGATGATTATTTAGCCAAACCGTTTAATCCTCGTGAATTACTCGCCCGCTTGCGTGCGGTATTAAGACGCACTCAAATTGACAAAATACAGCCACATGATGATGCCGTAATACAAATTGGTTTATTAGAAGTGCATCCATCATCACGCAGCGCCTTATCGGCAGGCCAACTAATCGATCTCACCAGTACCGAATTTAATTTACTCCATATGTTGGTGAAAGAGGGTGGTCATCTGGTAACGAAAGAAAATTTATCCGAACAAGCTCTGGGTCGAACGCTGGAAAAGTATGACCGTAGTATCGATATGCACATGAGTAATCTTCGTAAAAAAATGACCGAACACAATCTGGGTTCTTTAATTATTACTGTGCGTGGTCAGGGGTATCAACTTTCAAGTGAGACAATAAGCGATAAATTTGATAATAATAAACTCAGAGTAGATGAATAAAATGGGGCGTTTATTCTGGAAAATTTTCTTTGGCTTCTGGCTCACCTTATTGATTACCGGTTCGACGGTGGGTGCGCTAGTCTGGCAGCATAACAAACAACGTATAGAACAGTTGGAAGTATTGGTCGACAGTCCACGTGCCGAGCTGAGTGTTAAATCTGCAGCCAGGATTTTACGTCAGGAAGGAACGGCTGCATTGAAAGAAGTACTCGAGCGTCGTCAAATTCGTCACCATCGGCCATCGCGTTTACTGATTATAAATGACCAGGATATTGATTTGTTGGGCAGATCTGTACCTGAAATTGTACTGCGCAAGGCACGAGAAGCGCTTAACACCCCGGAGCAAATCGCTATTCAGCAGGTCACAACACCACAGAAAGAACACTATATATTATTTGTTCCACGCCGTAATCATCCTGCGATGCATCGTAACAACATGTCTTCTGCTAATTTACCCCTATTACCATTGTTAGTTATCTTTCTAGGCAGCCTGGTATTTAGTGCCGTATTGGCCTGGTACATTACAAGACCTATTCGTTTTTTACGTGAAGCCACGAATCGTTTCGCCGAAGGTAAACTTGATACCCGTGTTATGCAGCATATAGGGAAGCGCAAAGATGAAATTACCGATCTGGCAAAAGATTTCGATTATATGGCTGAACAAGTTCAACAACTCGTTGCCGTACAAAAACGTTTATTAAATGATGTGTCACATGAATTACGCTCACCTCTGGCACGTCTGCAAGTGGCCGTAGAATTAGGTCGCCAACAGCCACAAGAACTAAATAAACTCATGTTACGCGTTGAAAAAGAAAGCCAACGTTTAGATGAACTGGTAGGTGAATTATTAACATTATCGCGATTGGAAGCCGAGATTAATCATAGTAATGTAAATGATTATTTCGATCTTAATGGATTAATCGATTCAATTGTTAACGATGCTCACTTCGAAAACGAAAATCATAACAAGCAGATTATTTTCAATAACACTAATGAAGTTTTAATTAATGCCAATATGGAATTACTACGTCGGGCAATTGAAAATGTTATTCGTAATGCAATTTTTCATACACCTGAATTAAGTCAGGTTGAAGTTTTCTTAACTCAGGAAAAAAACCAGATAAAAATTACAGTATGTGACAATGGCAAGGGTATAGCTGAAGATAAATTATCACAATTATTTTTACCTTTTGTTCGTATTAATGACGCCAATCAGAATGTCACCATACCGGGTTATGGCTTAGGCTTGGCGATAGCGCGGCGTGCGATTGAAATACATAAAGGCAGTATCAATGCTTATAATCGGGAAGAGGGTGGACTGTGTATAGTAATGCATTTGCCCTTATCATAAGCCGTTATAAATAAGAAATGTAATTCAGTCATATAATTGTAATGATTTTATCAATTAAGTATAAATACACTATGAATATCAGAAAAGCAGCTATTGGAGATGAAGCTCAATTAATTTCTCTCTTTGAGAAATTGGAAAACGAAACACAGTTCATGTTAATGGAACCCAATGAGTCTAATCTCAATATTGAGAAGCAAGCTCAATTACTCAAAGAATTTTCTCAATCAAACTCTCGGGTATTATTTGTAGCCAGTGAAAATAGTCAATTAGTTGGTTTTCTTGGTGGTACTGGCGGCATTGCAAATCGTAATCGTCATTCACTAAAAATAGCGATGGGTGTATTAAGTGCATACTGGGGGAAATCAATTGGCACTCAACTACTTGAGACATTGATTGTATGGGCCGAAATAAATGATTTTCATCGTATTGAGCTGACTGTGGTGGTAGAAAACAAGAGAGCAAGAGCCCTCTATACAAAAGTTGGATTCGAAGTCGAAGGTATGAACCGAGATTCGTTAAAAGTTAATGGTGATTACGTTAATGAATTAGTTATGGCCAGGTTAATATAAGCAAGTACAACATTAAGTATTTTTTGAGAAGAAAATAGAAGCTGCAGGACGATACAGTAAATGGAGCTTATAATAAAACATCAATAACACCGGGAAACTGAGTGGGCTAAACGAGTAGGGCAAAAATGAAAAGAGGAAGTTCTATCAATCTGGAAAACGAAGCTTTTATCGCATTAAAAAATGTCATGGACTCCTATTCACCAATCTCAGCAAAGACATGGGAATCATTAACGGCAATAAGTGAGTTTAAAAGCCTGTCAAAATATCAGGTACTCTATAAGAGTGCTGAACTACCAACCTCATTTTCATTTGTTTATTCCGGGTTACTTAGAGTGTTTGTTACCGATATTAATGGCAAAGAATACAATAAGAATTTTTTCAAAGAAGGTACTTTTCCTGGTTCCATGTCAGCGCTACTTACTTCCAGTCCCTCACGATTCACAATTGAATCACTCGAACCTTCTTCAATAGTGACTATTAATTTTAGCGCCTATAGAAAATTGCTCCTCAAGGCAAGTGACTTAAAACTATTTCATATTTATTATTTGGAAAGAAATTGGCTGCTTGCAAAAGATGCACGCGAGGTAGAAATAGTTCAGGAGAATGCTTCTCAGCGCTACCAGCGTTTTCTCAAAGAAAATCCATCCCTCAGCACCCGAGTGCCTCAATATCATATAGCTTCACATTTGGGTATAACTCCGACACAACTTAGTCGTATTCGAAAAAACTTGAATTATCAACCTATGTAAATGCTTAGAGCTTACTTTTTATGTAAGCTTTCTTGATGAACTATTTATCACTTATTGCATTTTTGTCTGGTGCGGCTATTGCAACCCAGGCGGCTATGAACGCTCAACTAGGAACTTTTCTTAAAAATTCGGTATTAGCGACCAGTATTGCATTTTTTAGCAGTCTCTTCTTTACACTTATAGCTGTCATGGCTTATACAAAAGAGTATCCATCGGTAGAGATTCTGAAATCGGTACCCGTTTATTTATGGTTTTCTGGCGGAATCTTCAGTGCATTTGGCATTTCAATGTTTTATTACCTAATACCTCAAATGGGCATAGGTTCAATGATGTCATTTGCGTTGTCTGGTCAGTTAATCGTTGCGGTTATAGCAGGCCATTTTGGTTGGTTTGATCTTCCCATAAAGACTTTAACATTTACTAAGTTCGCCGGGTTAAGTGCCTTGATTATAGGTGTCATATTGATTAACAAAGAATAATCTTATGGATAATATACAACTCAACAACGCAAATATTAAAAACCTAACCCAGCTCTGGAAAATAATGGGAACTCAATCTATACCGTTGCGAAGTGCAAGAACGACACAAATGTCTATTAGCTGGCCATATCGTTATTGGTTTGAATCGACGCCTGTAATAGCAGATCTAACGTACTCTGTTAATCAAGTAATGGATAACTATCTTATACCAGTATGGGAAGAACCTAACGCACTTGGTTTCAACCTTGAAACAGTATTAATTACTAATGGATTTAAGATAATGCTTGAGCAAACCGCAATGTATCTGGATTTGAAAACATTTCAGGAGAAAACACTTTCTAACCTGAAACTCCTGGCAGTTAGTTCAGGGCAGGATATTAAAACATGGACTGATATAGCTGAACAATCATTTATGTATGAGATAGACCAATCGGTAATCGAGAACATTGCAATTAACCCTGATATAAAATTATTAACCGCTTATCTCAATGATGTGCCTGTTGCTACGGCATTACTTTTTACTACCGACAATATTGTCGGTATACATCAAGTCGGGGTGTTAGCTCAATATCGTGGTCAAGGGATTGCACGTAAACTTATCCAAGATGTCATTAAGTTATGTAATGAGGCGCCTAATAGATATATCACTCTGCAAGCTTCGTCAGCCGGTGAAAGCTTATACAAAAGCTTAGGGTTCAAAGAACAGTTTAAGATTCGAAGCTTTCAGCGAATCAATAAAACAATTTCGTAACAGTTAAAGTTTGATAAAGTGAAATCATGAGGTAGTGGGTATAACCCCAATTTTACCTCTGGTTTATTAATACCTATTCAAAATTTTTGGTCCGGGATGTTATTCGTTTTGGTTCGATGACTGTATTTAATCTCAAGTTTGCGAAACAGTACATAAAATACCGGGGTAAAGACCAGGCCAAAGAAAGTTACGCCTATCATTCCGGAAAAGACCGCAACACCAATGGCCTGACGCATTTCCGAACCAGCCCCGTGACTGAGTACTAAAGGTAGTACCCCCATGATAAATGCAAATGATGTCATAAGTATGGGGCGTAAGCGTAACCGTGATGCTTCAACGGCTGCCTCTATTGTGTTGCGACCTTGTCTCTCCAGATCACGTGCAAATTCAACGATAAGAATAGCATTTTTTGAAGCCAAACCGGCGAGTAAAAATAAGCTTATTTGGGTGAAAATATTATTGTCGCCCCCCCAAATATAAATGCCCATAATGGCTGAAAAAATACTCATGGGCACGATCAGGATAACCGCTAGTGGTAAAGACAGACTTTCATATTGTGCAGCAAGCACCAGAAAAACCAAAAACAAGCAAAGTGGAAAAATATAGACCGCGGTATTACCTGCAAGAATTTTCTGATAGGTCAAATCAGTCCATTCGAAATCCATTCCAACAGGTAAAGTCTCTTTGAGTATTTTAGTAATAGCTTCCTGTGCCTGACCGGAAGAATACCCTGGTGCGGCACTGCCGTTTATATCCGCTGCGCGACGCGCGTTATAACGCATTGCAATCTCCGGTCCATAGGCTTCTTCGACTTTAAGTACCGAGCCTAATGGCACCATTTTTCCTTCGATGTTACGTGTTTTTAAACGTAATATATCTTGTGGGGTAGAACGAAATTCTTTATCCGCTTGTGCAATTACCTGATAGGTTCGACCAAATTGGTTGAAGTCATTCACATACAGTGAGCCAAGATAAATTTGCATGGTGCGAAATACTTCTTCAACCGGAATGCCAAGCTGGACAGCTTTGGTTCTATCCAGGTTAGCGAATAACTGTGGCACATTGATATTATAGTTAGAGTAAACACGCGCTAAGGCAGGATCTTTATAGGCTTTTTGTTTTACCTGGTTCACTACATCATCCAGGGCTTTGTAACCCTGGTCAGCCGTATCCATGATTTGTAGTTTAAAACCACCTGTGGAGCTAAGCCCACGCACTGGTGGTGGTGGGAATATTGCTATAAAGGCTTCGCTAATCCCACTGTATTTTTGCTGCAATCGTCCAGCTATGGCTCCTGCACTCAGGCTTGGATCGGTTCGTTTATCGAAGTTCTCCAAAGTAACAAAAACAATACCAGCACTTGATGAATTTACAAAACCATTTACCGATAAACCGGGGAACTGTACGGCACTCACAACACCTTTTTCTGATAAAGCAGCATCGGCAATTTCACGCATTACTTTCTCGGTACGTTCCAGGGTAGAGCCTGCTGGCAGTTGTGCAAAACTAATAAGATACTGTTTGTCCTGGCTGGGTATATAACCAGGAGGAACGAGCTTAAAACTAAAGATGGTAAAGCCAACAAGAATAGCGAAGATCGACATCATAATAACTTTGCGAGAAGCAAAGGTTTTAACAGACCGGGTATAAGCATTCTGACTTTTATCGAATGTTCTATTGAATAAATTAAAAAATCGACCAAATACAGATTGCATCAGTTTTGATAATTTATCTTTTGGAGCATCGGATGTTTGGAGTAACAAAGCACATAGAGCAGGGCTTAGAGTTAGTGAGTTTAATGTTGATATAAACGTTGCAATAATTATCGTTAATGCAAATTGTTTGTAAAACATACCTGAAAGACCGCTGATAAAAGCAATGGGAATAAATACACTTGCAATGACCAGTGTTGTTGCAATGATTGGACTGGTAACTTCTTTCATTGCCTGTTTCGTGGCATCCCGAGGTGACTTACCATCCCGAATATTACGTTCAACATTTTCCACTACTACGATCGCATCATCAACGACGATACCGACTGCCAGAATTAAACCAAATAATGATAAAACATTAATTGAAAACCCGAGTAAGTACATAAAGGCAAAGGTACCAACAATGGATATGGGTACCGCGAGTAAAGGAATAATAGAGGCTCGCCAGGTTTGTAAAAATACAATAACAACCAGAACCACTAATGTAATTGCTTCCAGAAGCGTTATGACAACAGAATGAATTGAACTACGTACAAAGATAGTCGGGTCGTAGACAATACTGTAATCAAGATCTTCAGGGAAATTCTTTTTTAATTTCTCCATTGTGCTGCGAACATTATCAGAGATATCAAGTGCATTCGCACCAGGGGCGGCAAAAATGGGAATTGCGACAGCGGGTTTATTATCTAATAATGAACGCAAACCATAACTTTGTGCATCCAGTTCAATACGTGCAATATCGGCGAGTCGGGTAATTGTTCCGTTACGGTCGCGTTTAATAAGAATTTGTTCAAACTCTTCCACAGTTTGTAAACGACCATGTACATTGATAGAGAACTGCAGTTCCACTTTATCCTGGTATGGTGGTCCACCAATAACACCTGCGGCAACCTGAATATTTTGGCCACGAATTGTACTGATGACTTCACTGGGTGTCATATCGCGTTCGGCTATTTTGTCAGGGTTAAGCCAAATACGCATAGCATAATCACCTGAGCCAAATAACCTGACTAAACCAACACCGGGGATTTGTGCCAATTTGTCGCGTACATGTAAGGTCCCATAATTACGCAGGTAAAGCATGTCATAGCGTTCGTTAGGTGAACGTAAGTGCACTACCATCGTTAAATCAGGAGAACTCTTTGCCACTGTAACTCCGAGTTGGCGAGTAATATCCGGTAATCTTGGGAGTGCCTGAGAAACACGATTTTGCACTAACTGTTGCGATAAGTCCGGATCGGTACCTATTTTAAAAGTAACTGTTAGGGTTAGTCTGCCATCTGTGGTTGCCAGAGAATTCATGTATAGAATATTTTCCACACCGTTGATGGATTCTTCTAATGGTGTTGCGACCGTCTCAGATATCACTGACGGGTTTGCCCCGGGAAAGGAAGCATTAACAATGATCGAAGGAGGTGCTACTTCAGGATATTCAGCAATGGGTAACTGAAACATCGCAACGCAACCAAAAACGAAAATCAATAATGAGATTACACTGGCTAAAATGGGTCGATCAATAAAATGACTTGAAAAATTCATTGCTTATTCCCTTAGGCATAAATTCGTTCGTAATTTGAGAACGACGATTAAATAATATTGTAAATTGTTTTATAATAATTTTAAGTTAACTTTTTTCTTCACTTGTTTCTGTTGGTGCCGACACATTGGGAATAACGTGCATATTGGGTCGTATTCGAATTAAACCCCGCACAATAACCTTGTCTCCAACGTCAAGACCCGAACGTATGATACGATCACCATTAATACTATCGCCAAGTTGTACTTCTTTATACATTGTTTTATTTTGTTTATTTACTATATAAACAAATTTACGATTTTGATCTGTTCCAATGGCTCGCTCATTGACTATAATCTTTTTTTCTTCTCTTGCACTACCTATTTTTAATCGTGCATACATACCAGGTAACAGTTTCCCTTGAGGATTATCAAAAATCGCACGAGCACGAATGGTTCCCGATGCAGGATCGATTCTATTGTCGAAAGAATGAATTTTACCTCTAAATACTAAATTATCCGCTTGTAAACGAAGTTCAACAGGAAAGTTATCTGATGTATCTTTTTGAGAAGGTGCATCATGCACATAGTCCAAATATGTTTGTTCATCAACTTCAAAATCAGCGTAGATACTTTTACTGGAGACAATCGTGGTAAGCAGAGGGGCGTTCGAACCTGATGCAACCAAATTCCCTTCCGTTATTTCAGTGCGGCTGACCCGGCCGGAAACGGGGGCTTTTACATACGCATGGCTTAAATTAATTTCAGCCTCTGTTAATTGTGATTCGGCAATTTTAACGCCGGATTCAGCCACCAATTTTGCACTTACACGTTCATCATAAATTTGTCGTGAAATTAATTTTGTATTGATTAAGTTTTCTGATCTTTTAAACTCTTTATTGGCTAAGTTAAAACGATTCTTGGCAACAATCAGATCAGCTTTAGCCTTATCGACTGTCGCTTTGTGAGTGCGTGGATCAATAATGTATAAAACATCACCTTCATTAACAAGTTGCCCATCTTCAAATTTTACTTCCGTAATCAAGCCGGTTATTTGAGGTCGTATCTCGACATAGTTTACTGCTGTCAAGTGTCCAGAAAATGTTTTCCATAAACGGATTGGCTTTTCTTCGATAACAGCAACATCTACAGGCATTGCTTGTGGTTTTAAGACGGCTACAGGTTTGTCTTTTGCTAATAAAATAATAGGTGTTATCACCATTACACTTATAGCAACAAGTGTTATAAGAATAGTCTTTGTTTTGCCAGTAGGTATTATATATTCCTTTATCATTTTAGATTCTCCATCAGTTTTATATCTCCGCGGTGTTAGGCGAGAGTACTTGGTTTATTAATATTAATAATACGAAATAAACCTGATCTCATATCATTTTTTAAATTCGTTAAATCGTTTTGAATACGCGCCATCATTACTTGTCCCATTATAAAAATATGAATCTCTGTCGATTTAGCTGAAAGATCTGTATCTGTGTGCAACTTACCGATACTCACTAGCTCTTTTAACGTTTTAAGCAGAATGTGTTCCTGCCGACTAAAAATTTCATCCGCTTTTGCTCGAATTAATTCCTCATTACCTGCCATCTCAGAGCCTAATGAAGCAAAAGGGCATCCACACACATGGCCATATTTTTCAGAGCTTTCTTTCTGCTTGTTATAGATAAAGTCTAGCAAACGCTCGAAGCGTTCAACGGCTGAAACAGAATCAGAAAATACCTCCAACATCTCAATTTCATAGCTTTGATAAGACGCTTCCATTACCGCAACAGCAAGCTCCGCTTTTGATGAAAAGTAATAATAAAAACTACCTTTATTGACACCTGAATTCTTACATATGTCATCAACACTGACCGAACCATAACTGCTTTTCCAGATAAGATCGGCTGCCATTTCAATTAATTTTGCTTTAGCGTTGGTAGGGGTACGGCCCATACTTATCCCTATTGTTTTTAACGTATAATAACGAGTATATTATATTTGACTGAACAGTCAAATATATTTTACATGTAGTCTAATTCATTGTTTTATAAGGATATAGCCGATCAAGACAGTAATAATTGGAGTATGAATTACAAATGGAGGCTGTTAGATTAAGTCCCTTAGATACCTAGCGTTAATTACTTGGACATCGATCCCAATAGCGGACACCCGAAAATCCACTACAAAAAGTCAGTAACCTGTCTGACACGTTGTGATAAATGTCGTGTCGGCAGATAAATAGCATATGCCTTTAGTTCTGAGATTGAATAATCTTATAATACAGGTAACAACTGATATTTAGCTAGTTTACGTACAATCAGGCTTGAGTCTCTGAATGGGCGATGTGATCTCCTACATCAAAGACTTTCTGGATTTAATCTATTTGACGATCGATATTTAATAAAATTTTGGATTTCACTTTTGATACACATTGATTGCTAACCCTATGCGCATAACACCAAAACTTAGTGATGCAGCGACACAAAGTTGCACCGTCAATTCCTGGGTGTGCCAGACATATTTCATAGTAATACTCTTATAAATAGGCAAGTATTTGTATGCATCAAGAGTAAAAGCCTTGACAACTTTCGGTTAAAACAAGTTTGCGGCTTGTCGGTGAAATAACTCAATAACTAGTTGTTCTTTTAACCCGGATAATCGCCAACGAATTACCGTCTTCGCTATGTCCTGATGAAATATTTATCAAAGATACTTTCAGGTTGATGTGTTACTTAATAACCAGCTCGCTTAATGTTTTATTTTTTTCACCTTTGTTAAGGAACTAAAATCAACCTCCCTTTTACGCTCGAACCTTCCAATAATTTATGAGCACGATCAGCTTCCGATAAAGGGAGTACTTCATGTATATGAGGCTTAATTTTATTTTCAGTAAGATAATTGATAAGAGTCCTCATTGATTTTGAAAACAGATCAGGAATAGCAAAAACATTGTATAGAGTAAAAGTACGTATCCCGGAACTTTTCATGAAACTACCTCCAAGTAGTTCTGTTAAATTTGCTTGAGGGAAGCCGGCAGCAAAACCAAACCATACGATTTGCCCCATAGTGGCAAGGTTATTAAAATCATTTCCGAAACTATCGCCAGCTATTGAGTTAAGGATAAGGTTAACACCTTTACCATCCGTTATTTTATTGACTACCTTTATGATATCGTCGGTTTTATAGTTGATAACATAGTCTGCTCCTTGTTGTTTAGCGTAGTTTACTTTGTCTTCCGAGCTGGTTACGCCTATTACGTTAACCCCTACCATTTTAGCCAGTTGAATCACTGCCGTACCAACACCGCCTGCGGCGCCATATATTAAAACTGTTTGACCCGCTTGCACATTACCCATGGTATGTAATAAATGATAAGCCGTTAAATAGGTAATTGGGAATGCAGCGACAAGATTTTTATCTATAGTATCTGGAACTGAAAAAACCATTGCTTCATCCGCAACTACATATTCTGCATAACAACCAGCGACACCTAATACGGCAACACTTTGTCCAATTTTAATATTAGAGACTCCTTCACCAACTGATTCAACAATACCGCTACACTCAAACCCTAGCGTGGCGGGCAGAGTAGGCATGATTGGATAAACGCCACGTTGTACCATAATGTCACCAAAGGTAACTCCTATTGCTTCTGTTTTTACTAATACTTGTCCTTTACCAGGAGAGGGTTGCTCAATATCAATATATTCCAGAACATCGGGATTACCAGTCTTTTTAATTTGTACAGCTTTCATAATATTTTTCCTTTTATAATTATGATAATTATCGTATTAAATTATTTTAAATATTTTTAATATTTCAACGATTTTTGTTGGCTCTGCTCTTTGCATAAAATTTGGATTAACATAGGCGTAACGTACAACATGTTCCATATCGATAACATAAGTAGCAGGAATGGGAAGATCAAAAGTATTCGTACCATTAATTTTTGCGAGGTCAAGACCAAAAATATTTTGAGTCATGTCTTCGATTATTTCTGGTAACTGAATAGCCAGACCAAATTGTTTGGCGACTTCTAGATTACGATCAGTTAACACCTGAAAAGCCAGAGCGTTTTTTTCAATAGTGGTTAACGAGTTATCTGGCAATTCTGGACTAATTGCAACCAGTGCCCCGTTATATTTTTCTATTTCTGATAAATGATTTTGCAATGCTTTTAATTCGAGATTGCAATATGGGCACCAGCCACCTCGATAAAAACTAATTACGATAGGGCCTTGCTTTAATAAGTCATCGAATGACACTTGTTCACCATTTGCATTCTTTAGTTGAAAGGAAGGTATTTTTTCGCCGTCTTTAAGTGCATCATTTTCAATGTGACTGGAAATCCAATTTGTTATCGTATTTTGAAAAGCTTCTGCCACTTCCGGTGGAGTATTTTTTGCAGCTTCAATATTTAATACTGCAATTTCTTGTGCTAATGTCATTTTTATATCCTTACTTAAAGTGTTGAGTTATTAACTAGTATTTATTTAAAAATGGATAATCGGTATAACCATGTTCATTACCTCCGTAAAATGTGGCCGGATCAGACACGTTTAGTAATGCGTTACTTTCCAGTCGTTCGGGTAGATCCGGGTTTGCAATAAATAAATTCCCAAAAGAAACCAGATCGGCACCCTGGTTATCAACTACATCTCTGGCACGATTCCGGTCATAACTGCCGTTAACCATATACGTGCCAGAAAAAAGTTGACGAAATTTGCGCATATTAAAAAACTGCAAGGGGTCTGAGATTTCATCAATTAAATTTTCACGTATGTGTAGATAGGCCAAATCAAATTTATTGAGCTGTTCAACAACGTAACTAAATGTCAATTCAGGTTGAGAGTCGTACATGCTGCCGTATGGCTCCAGAGGTGAAAGTCGAATAGCTACTCGGTTAGCTCCGCAAACGTTGATGATGGCACTTATAACTTCGAGTAATAGTCGCGTTCTATTTTCTAATGAACCACCATAGTTATCTGTACGTCTGTTACTGCCATCACGCAAAAACTCATCCAATAAATAGCCGTGGGCTGCGTGAATTTCTACACCATCGAATCCTGCATCCATCGCATTTTGTGATGCACTCTTAAACTGCGTGATAATTTCAGGGATCTCATCTGTTTCGAGTGCTCGTGGTGTAACAAAAGGTTGATACCCCTCATAAGTGGAAGCATTACCTTCCGGTTTAATTGCTGAAGGCGCGACAGGCAAATCACCATTTGGCTGTAACGATGGGTGAGAGATTCTTCCTACATGCCATAGTTGTAAAAATATGTGCCCACCAGATTTGTGTACCGCATCAGTAATTTTTTTCCAGGCAGTAACTTGAGCAGAATTATAAATACCTGGTGTATTAGGATAGCCCGCACCTTGTGGAGATATCTGACTACCTTCTGTAATGATTAAACCGGCTGTGGATCGTTGAGTGTAATATTCAATATTCATACTATTAGGTATGTTCCCGGCACTTGCTCGGTTCCGGGTAAGAGGTGCCATCACAATACGGTTTGATAATGTGTACTGGCCAAGTTGGTATGGTAAAAAAAGACTACTACGATGACTCATAGATATAACTCGCTTCGGTTAACAATCAGTGAAGCTAGTTTATTTACTAAAATAGTAATGAAACAGGTCTTATAATCTCTATAACCTATTCGATCATCTAATCATACTAGATTGATAACTAGTGACTGTTATAATTCTTCACAGACTATTTAAGGATTTATCTAACTTATTATCTGAGGTATACGATGGATGTACTAGCCGATGTACTCGCTGTAACACGTTTCAGTAATTCATATTTGGGTTATTCCACGTTTGCACCACCATGGGGATTTGAAATTGAGCCAGCTAAAGTTGCAACGTTCCATATTGTCAGTCGTGGTAGTTGTTGGTTAATCCCGAGTGGTAATCATGAACCAATTCGTTTAAATCAAGGCGATATCGCATTAATGGCTCACGGTGATGGACATATACTGGCCAATCACCCTGACTCTGAAGTGAAAGATTACAGTGGAGTAACAATCTCACAATCTGAAAATGCACGTCAGGCAGCCGACTCAACTGATCTGTTTTGTGGCGCATACCACTTTGAACGAAATAGCTTGCATCCATTATTATCATTATTATCGCCAGTCATCCATTTACCAGCCGATCAAGCTTTAACAAACGATAAATTACAAATCATTATTCGGTTATTAATGTGTGAAAACTCTGATACCGAACCGGGCTCTATGGCAGTTAAACAACAGTTGATGAACATATTATTTGTTTATATTGTACGAGCCTGGTTAGTACTACAACCTGAGCACAGTGCAGGTTGGTTGGGCGCATTGCGTGATCCACGCATTGGTAAAACGCTTGAATTAATACACACATCACCACAGCAACGTTGGACAGTAGAATTATTAGCGGATACTGTATCGATGTCACGTGCAGCTTTTGCAAAACGATTTTCTGATTTAGTAGGGGAGGCGCCATTAACTTATGTAACACGTTGGCGCATGGATATCGCAGCAAATATTTTGCGGGAATCAAATTCACCCATTTCATTGGTTGCAACAAAAGTAGGTTATGAATCAGAAACTGCTTTTAGTAAAATTTTTCGAAAGAGTCATGGTATCCCACCTGGGCAATATAGATCTCAAAATACAATTGCCTCTATTTAATTGTAATAGCTGTATTTTTATTTATGCTTAATAAACGTTTGGCAGCCATACTGATGCTCTTAATCTCTGTCGGTTCCTGGGGTGGTATGTACCATATTGCTAAAGAAACGTTGTCAGTAATTGACGCATTTTGGCTTACCGTGCTCCGATATAGTTTCACGGCAGTATTTTTTACTTTACTTCTACTCTGGCGTGAGGGGGTGTCTTCATTACGTTTTGACGGACAAGGGTTAACAGTATGGTGGTATGGCACCCTAGGTTTCGGAATGTTTAATTTCCTGGTTTTTTTTGGCTTAATTTATTCGCAACCGGAACATGGCGCCGTTATTATGGCATTAATGCCATTAATTTCTGCACTCGTTAGTTCTGTATCACAAAGGAAACGTCCAGCCAGTTATACATTGGTAACGATTGCGGTTGCATTTACCGGTGTGTTTTTAATTATTACACATGGTGATCCATCAACATTTATATACGGTAATAATGTGTTCGGAGATGGTTTGATGCTCATGGGTTCTGTAGCTTGGGTATTATACACGCGCAGTGCAGCGTTATTTAATAATTGGTCATCACTTCGTTTTACAACTCTGACTATACTTGCAGGTACAGCCAGCATTTTATTTATAACTGGGACTTTAACGTTTTTTAAGATTGCACATATACCTCAATTGTCTTTATTACTCGACCTGGCTGGTAATTTAATTTATATCATAATACTTGCAACTATTGTCGCAGTATTGTTTTGGAATCAAGGTATTCGTGTGATGGGGGTATTGAATGGAATGTTATTTATCAACCTGGTACCGGTCACTGCATTTATTGTTGGTATTGGTTACGGGAAAAAACTTTACTCAATTGAACTTATCGGTGCAGTGTTGACCTTAACGGCATTAGTTGCTAATAACTTGCTAGTACGTCGAGATAAATCATTACAGCCTTTCAATAGATAGATTTATGTATACACATTACAGTAATTACATGTAAATTATCACATTGATAAACTCAGCTGAATTTAAATTAGGAGATATTTATGGCAATAGAAAGACTCGTAGGTTTATTTGTCACTAATGAAGAATTATATGGAAAATATCGAGAAGAAATGTTTCCTATTTTACAAAGATACAAAGGTGGTTTTGGCTATGATTTTAAAGTTTCAAAAGTCTTAAAAAGTGAAGTGGATGAGTCAATTAATCGAGTCTTCACAATATTCTTTGAAAGCGAAGCATTAATGAATGGTTTTTTTTCAGACGAAAAATACTTGGATATCCGAAATAAATATTATGAACCATCTGTTTCAGCTACCACTGTCATCTCAAAATATGAACGGTAATATTTTTATGAGATGGTATCTAGCAAGTTAAATCAAGAATAAATACATTTAGCATTTGTTTCTGGAGACATTGACTTCACTGGTCATTATAGAGAGATATCTTTTTATTTAACATGTCTGCACATCTACCAATACTTTAATAGATAGATTTAAGTATACACATACAGTAATTAGATTTAAAAGTGGCAGGAAAATTTGTGCTCCTCTCTCTTTGCGGCTAGCCTAGTCCTTCAAGCAGTTTCTTTTGCGCACGAATTGCGTCAGTCATAAATTCAGTAAAGGCGCGCACCCTTGGAGTATTACGGATATCACTATGCGTCAACATCCACAATTCACCATAGAGTATGTTACTACCGGGATTCAAGCGTTCCAGAGAAGGATCATTATCACCAATGAAGCAAGGCAGAATACTGGCTCCTAAACCTTCTCGCGTAGCAGTTATCTCAGATAACAAGTCGCTAACGACATAGGTTGTTCCTTTCGGTGGTGTATTCGATTGGATGGCCCAGCCAGGTAAGGGGCCATCCTCTTCTTTGATAATCCAGTTAAGTAAAGGAGCGATTGGTTGAGAACGATTCTGAATCATAAGGTTTTTAGAAATATAGGCCGTTCTATAGATACTCGCAATTCTGCGGCCATGTAGATGATCGGGCGGACTTTGATTTTCATAAACTAACCGGATAGCGACATCAGCCTGACGCCTCGTGAGATTGAGTGTTTCATAAGATGTGACAATTTCCAGTTCAATGTCTGGGTTGGCACGTGTAAAGCTCACTAGATCAGGCATTATCAAATGTGTCGCCAATGCTTGTGGCAACGTGACCCTCAATTTACCCGTTAAACTTGTATCACGTCCATAAATCTTGCGTTCTAGTGAGTTGGCTTGTTCTTCCATGCGTTCGGACTGGTCTAAAATCTCTTCGCCTGCTGGTGTGATGACATAACCAGTAGGCAATTTTTCAAATAGACGGACACCAAGTTGAGTCTCTAGTTGGCCAATTCGTCTGGATACCGTTGAATGATTTACCGCAAGCCTGCTCGCTGCGCCTCGTATTGAGCCCGTTCGGCTTACTGCCAGAAAATAACGAATGTCGTCCCAATCCATAACTGGTTTATTTTTGCACCATAGAGTTGCGATTTCTATGGGTTCCGGTTGAAAAAAAGAAAGGCTAGGATACAAATCTTTACTTAATTAGTCAATTGGAGATACGAATATGAAATATTATGCCGATCCGGGTTCTGGTAGCTGCCGACGTGTTAGTGCGGTCATTGAGCATCTGAAGCTAGATGTCGAGGAAGTTTTTGTCGATCTCTTTAAAGGGGAAGGGGACTCACCTGAGTTTTTAAGTATTAATCCAAATGGAATGGTTCCCGCATTAGTTGATGGCAAGGTTGTGATATGGGAAGCCGCCGCCATCATGATTTATCTGTGTGAACAGACAGACGATTGTGAGTTGTGGCCGCAAGGCTCAGTACGTTATGACGTGTTGCGTTGGATGTTTTGGGCCGCAGAGCATTTTCGTCAGCCTGCCCCAATGTATTTTGAAGAACGTATTGTTGCCAGCCTCATGGGCAAACCTGCGGACGAGAGCCGAATTGCTGAAGCGAATCGTCGCATGTCCCAATTTGCACCGGTGCTGGAAGCTCATCTTGAGAACAGAAATTACGTTGTTGGTGATCATGTCACTCTCGCTGATTTTGACCTTGCCGCACCTTTGAGCCAAATGCCTCGTACACGTGTTCCATACGAAACCTTTCCTAACATCATGCGATGGTATCAGCGTCTTAACGATGAGGTTCCGGCATGGCGCATCACCGGTGAACGTCTTGACCAACGAATGGATTTGGCCATCGCCGCGGCCGGAATCAAAATAACAGCATAGTAAATTTAATTGTCAAAAAAATCAAAAGAGGTCGAAATGTCTAAAAAAGATATTGTAATGATTGGTGCTGGTAAAATGGCTACTATACTTAGCCAGTACTTTTCACAAGCTGGTTATAGGATACATATTGGTGCCAGAGAATCCGATAGAGCCCAGCAACTTGCCGGGAAAATTGGCCATAACGCACACGGTAGTTCGATCGAGAAGGCCATCCAACAAGGCGACATTGTTTTTTTGGCCGTCCCGTATCTGCAAATACAAGATACCCTGAAGCTAACCGGTCCTTTAAACGGGAAAATCGTTGTCGATATTTCCAATCCGTTCAAACCGAATTTTAGTGGGTTGTTAATCGGTGGAGACACTTCGGCCGCAGAAGAACTGGCAAAAAGCTTACCTAAAGCAAAAGTGGTTAAAGCTTTTAACAGTGTATTTGCAACAGTACTGGAAAGAGGCCCGGAATACGAGAATCATCGCGCGCAAGTCTTTTATGCGGGTGATGATGTAGCGGCGAAGCAGGTGGTTGCAGAATTAATAGAGACAACAGGTTTTGAAGCCGTAGACACGGGCCCGCTTTTCAGTGCCCGTTTTCTTGAGCCATTGTCAGCATTGGTAATCCAAACGGACAATCATCTTAAAAATTCGGTACAGATTACACCTGTCATGTTAGCGCGGCCAAGCACTTCACAATAACTAACTAACAGCATCAAAAAAACAATAGTCATAAATACAAGGTGAGTTAAAAAAATGAAAGCCATACAGATTACCCAAACAGGTAGCGCAGATATCTTACAGTATATTGACATTGATCGACCTGTTGCGGGGCCTGATCAGGTACTTGTTAAAGTTGAAGCCATTGGTGTTAATTATGCTGACGTTTTGGTTCGACAGGGAGCCATCCCAACAGCACCATTTCCTGTCGTGCCTGGCGAAGAGTATAGTGGAACAATTGAGGCAGTAGGATATAACGTAACTGACTATACACCAGGACAGCGTGTTGCTGTATTACTAGGTCACGGACCGGATTCAGGTCATGTGTCTGCTGGTTATGCTGAATATGCAGTGGCAGAAGCCAGTTCTGTAATTCCAATTCCGGATGCAATTGGTTTTGACACCGCTGCAGCAATTTTGGCTAATTACTTAACTGCTTATTTCCTGCTGCATCATTCTGCACATATTAAATCTGGACAAAGTATATTGCTTCATGCTGCTGCCGGAGGTGGTGGTACTGCAATGATTCAGCTAGCAAAACTTGCCGGGATAAATGTTATTGGGCTAACAAGCTCGGATGGACGAGTCGATTATGCAAAGTCTCAAGGGGCTATGGAAGTTATCAACTACCGTAACGAAGACGTATACAAATCAGTTATGGATATTACGAATGGTTGTGGTGTCGATGTGATTTTTAACTCTGCAGGAGGCAATACTCTTACACGAGATTTTAGCCTGTTGGCACCTTTTGGCCAAATTGTCTGGTACGGTACGGCTGCCGGGATACCCGAGGTTAACTTGATGCAGTTGCTCATCGACGGTTTCCATGAGCATAAGGGCATTAAAACGTTTTTGCTACACGCCATGCTACAGTACAAACCAGAAATATGGAGACAAGCTGCTAATACTATCATTAAATATTTAGTCGATGGCAAAATACAACCGCATGTTCACAAACGATTTGTATTAGCAGAGGCCGCTAGAGCTCATAGATTATTAGAAACATCACAAATATATGGAAAATTAATTTTAACTCCTAAGGCTAATTAAATTCAGGGTACTATCAAGTCAAATCATGATCAAATACACTTAGTCATTAACATAGTTGTCGCAGGTAGGTAATAGTAAAAACATTCGGTCAATTGATACAAAACATATTGTTTACTTCTTTATGTAATCAAGGCATGGATCCCAATAGGAGACACCCGAAAATCCACTGCCAAAAAGTCAAGAAACGGTCTTACACGTTGTGATAAATGTCGTGTCGGCGGATAAATAGCATATGCATTTAGTTCTGAGATTGAATAATCTTGTAAAACAAGTAACAACTGATACTTAGCTAGTTTCGTACAATCAGGCTTGAGTCTCTCAATGGGCGATGCGATCTCGAGCATCAAATACTTCCTGAATTAAATCTATTTTATCGATTGTTATCGAAATTTAATTTTGGATTTCGCTTTTGATACACGTTGATCGCTAGCCCTAAGTGCATAACACCAAAACTTAGTGGTGCAGCGACACGAAGTTGACCGTTCAATTCTTGGTATGCCAGACTTATTTCATGCTCATGTTTTTCTAAATCGGCAAGTAATAGATGGGTAGGGAAAGGTGGACTATTCCATTAGCAGTGTGCGTAAGCTCCTTTTTTATATTGACGGAAGTAGGTCTATTTTATAGATTCTGGTATATAGTACACTTTCGAAACATTTCAGAAACACTTATCTGATAAGGTTAGCCTATGACTTTGAACATTGTTCGTTTTGGTTGTTTGACTATATCACTCTTATTTAGCTACCCCAGTGCTGCACAGGAATTGGATCTGGATAGCTTTGTACAGTCTATTCTAAAACATAATCCGGGAGTGCAGAAAATATTGGCTGAGAATGCCATTGCCGCGGGTACCCTGGAAGCAAGTTTGGGAATTGACGACGCGGTACTGAGTTCCAGCCTAAACTTGTCGCATACCGAATCTAATCAGATTATTGGTTTTGAAGCTGCAGAAAGTGATGATACAAGATTGAATTTATCTTACGATCGACTATTTTCAGATTCCGGTACGCGTTTGTCGTTAGCTTATGGTAACCAATATACTGATCGAAATCCTGCATTGAGTACATTAGGCAATCAATATTACCAACCCAGTTTTACCGTGCGATTAACACAACCATTATTAAAAAATGTGGGAGGGATTCAAGATCGTTTAAACATTGAACTTAATCAACTTAATCATAAGCTGGCACTTTTGAGCAGTCAGGAAAATTTAGAAAGTTATATCACTCAGCTTGCTAATCTTTATATAGATTGGTATTTAGCTTTACGGGAACTGGATATTTCCAAAGAAGTTTATCAACAAGCCATTGAACAGGAAAAATTGACGGATACCAAGGTTAGGCGTCAGGTTATCGAACCTTATGAATTATTACGCGCACAGGAAACGCGAGAAGATTATTATTCGCGTTGGCAGCAAGCTATAGGACGTTTTAATGGCTTAACGCTTAAAGTGCGACATCAAATGAATATAAATAATAAAATTTCTACCGACAAGCTAATACCTCGTAACCCAGAAAATTCTCAGTTATTAGCATCAAATCAGGCTGGTATAAATGTAGCTAATTATCTGAGAACAAATTCCCGTCTCAAAAATATACTGGATACACTTCAAGATCAGCAACTTATTTTATTAAACGCCAAAGATAATTCACGTAAATCAGATCTAAATTTAAGTTTGGGTTACACGCGCCATGGTGTTGATGACAGCTTTAACGATTCACACACCACTAATCTGGATAAAAATGACTACACACTTATGTTGGAATACCGATACCCCCTGGGTAACCGACAAGCTAAAGGCAATTATCAGGTACAACTTGTTCGCAAGCGTCAGGTTGAAGCGGATACTAAACAACGTTTGATTGATGCCGAATCCAACCTTGCTAATTTGCAGGCGCAGGCAGCGCAGCTGGTTATTGCGCTGGAGTCAGTTGATCGAAAAATTAAACTGGCGACACAAAAACTTAAAAAAGAACAGCGACTTTATAAAATAGGTAAGCTGGATTTATTTGAATTATTAAGAGATCAAACAACTCAGTTAGAAAGTCGCCTGAACCGTGAAAGGCTCTATACGCAACTTTATATACTGCGCTTAAGTATTGGTGAATTATTGGATAAAAATCTGAATGCTTATTCACTAAATATAAAACAATCCATTAATTACACCTTAGGGAAGTTGTAAAGCATGAATAGTCTTGTTTTATTTTTTTTACAGCGCTCCTTGTTGGTTAAATTGATGTTCTTATCGGTGTTTATATTTGGCATTAATCGCATGTTAACGATTCAAAAGGAAGGGTTCCCTTCTGTAGATCTAAATAAAGTAACCGTTAACACTGTCTATCCTGGTGCTTCAGCCGAAGATGTTGAGCTTAATGTCACCACTCAACTCGAAGAGAAAATCCAGGAAGTTAATGGTTTATATGAAATCATTTCAACTTCGCGTGAAAATTTTTCTGCCATCATCATCAATGCTGATGAAGATGCCGATGCCCAAGAACTGGCCGTAATCGTCACTGATATTAAATCGGCAGTTGACCAGACGCGAGATTTACCATTGGATTTGGAAGAACTACCGGTTGTTGATGTAGTTTCAACCAGTGATACCCCTATCATTTCAATTAACCTGTTTGGTGAGCATGAAAAATTGCGTACGGTATTACCGATACTGGAACGCGGCATTGAATCTTTAAGCGGTGTTTCCGGTGTTGATAAAATTGGTTTTTATGATCGTGAAATGCATATCGAGATCGACCCTGGCAAAGCTAAAAATCTTCGCATCAGTTTATCTGATGTATTGGTCGCCATTGAGTCACGTAATTTACGTACTACGGGTGGTACGCTTGAATCCTACATGAACGAACAAACGGTTATTAGTTTAAATAAATTCAATAATCCACAGGAAGTGGAGGATGTCATTCTACGTGCCAATATCTCAGGGCAAGTTGTTCGGATAAAAGATATAGCTACAGTAAAACTGCGTGAAAAAGATGAAAACTTTATTGTTCGCAATGAAGGCAAGCCCGGGATGAATCTGGTTGTTCGCAAAAAGAAAAAAGCGGACATTATTAAAACGCTTGATTACGTTAAAAAATATATGGCTAAACAACCCTTATTGGAAGGGGTGGGGTATTCTTATTCTAATGATACCTCGGCACGAACCCGGTTACGCTTACAGGTATTAGGTGGCAATGCGTTACTGGGTTTTGCACTGGTAACCGTTATTCTTATGTTGGCATTGAATCGTCAGGCCGCTTTTTGGACCGCGATGAGTGTACCGTTCTCTCTACTGGGTAGTTTTATTTTATTGCCTTATTTTGGTGTGACTATTAATGCAATTTCACTTGCCGGTTTTGTTCTGGTTCTGGGCTTGTTGGTGGATGATGCCATTGTAGTGGCGGAAAAAATTACGCATTACCGGGAAAAAGGGCTGTCGGCTAAAGAGGCTGCACTAAAGGGAACGATCGCAATGTGGCGACCGGTTACTGTTGCAAGCATGACAACCATACTTGCATTTAGTCCAATGTTTTCTCTTGGTGGCATGCCCGGTAAATTTGCATGGGCGATACCGGCAGTGGTGATTGTGGCATTACTGGTTAGTTTATTTGAGTGTTTCTTTTTACTACCGCACCATCTGAGCTCGGGTCGTTTTGTAAAAAATAAAGGCAAAGCAAACTGGATACTGACACTGGAAGAACGTTATGGAATGTTGCTTGAGCATTTACTTCACTGGCGTTATCTGGTTTTACTTATTATGATCATGATACTTCTATCCAGTATTTTTCTGGTTAAGAGCTCCATGAAATTTCAGCTTTTCCCTCAGGATGGCGTTGAACAATTCTATATAAAACTGGAAATGCAACGGGGTGCTTCATTAGCCGCCACTGAGGCGCGCCTGATTGAACTAGAAGAATATATTCAGCGTCTACCCCGGAGTGAACTGGAATCTTTTGCTACTCGTGTTGGTACCTTATCGACGGACCCATCTAAGAACCGGGGTGACCATAGTCATTGGGGAATTATTAGTGTCTTTTTAACCGGCGAAGCACATCGGGATAGAACGGCTGATGATATTATTCGGGAACTTCGAAAATCGATTCCTGCTCAAAATAATGAATCTCTATTATTTGACAAAAAACGTGTTGGTCCAGCTATTGGTAAGCCGGCAGAAATTCGTATTAGTACAAACAACGATGCTCTACGCGAAAGTACGGCAAGCAAAATAATGCAGTTTATTAAAAAACTACCCGGCGTTGTTGATGTTGAAACGGATAACAAGCCGGGCAAAGATCAACTTATCGTTAACATCGATCATAAAAAATTAGCGGAAGTCGGTTTAAAGGTAAAGGATGTCGCAGACGCTTTACGCGTGACCTATGATGGCGCACTCGTGAGCTCAACAACCAATGTTGAAGAAACAATAGAGTACCGCGTTATTGTTGATCCTAAATTCCGTAATAGTGAAGATATGCTTTTTAAAATTCCGGTGAAAAATAATAGTGGGCAGGTTTTAAATCTAAATGATGTATTAAGTTTGTCACATGGTCGTGGCCCTCTGGAGTTTCAGCATATTAATGGCATACGTACCGAAACGGTCAGTGCAGATTTAAATCCAGTAGTGACAAGCCCGGCAATTATCAAGAACAAAGTGTATGAACACTTTAAAGAAACCTGGTCAAAACATCCCAAGATGAACGTTGCCTTTGCTGGTGAAGCACGGGAACAGAAAAAAATATTTGGTGGCTTTTTAACAGCTGGGATCGTAGCGCTAGTATCTATTTATTTAGTTGTCGCCTTGCTACTTAATTCACCTGGCCAAGCTGTCATTGTAATGTCGACTATACCTTTTGCTATTATCGGTGTTATCTGGGCTTTTTATGCACATGGAATGCCGCTGTCTTTTTTCTCTACCATGGGCACGTTGGGTTTAATCGGCGTGGTAGTGAATGACACTATTATCATGGTCACAGAAGTGAATCGCGAACTTGCAGAAAATCTCAAAGGAAATTTAGTTCGTACCGTTGTATCCGGTGCTAAAGATCGACTTCGTCCGGTATTACTCACTACGTTCACGACGGTTGCAGGCCTGTTACCTACAGCGTATGGTATTGGTGGTAAAGACGGTTTAATCATGCCACTTACGATGGCAATGGCTTATGGATTATTATTTGCGACTTTAATTACATTAGTACTAACACCAGCACTATTAATCATTGGGCATGATATTGCTTTTTTACGTGGCCGCGGTTCATCACACCAAAGAGGCCGAAGTGAAGAACTTTCATTGTGATTTCCTGTAATAACCATATCGAATGAATGTTTTTTTACACAATGTTTCATACTAAAAATGAGAATAAATACTAAAATAAAAAACATATTATTGACACTGATGATATTGCCATCACTTACTTATGCGGATAATGAAAAATTATTTTTCCTGACAGTAACAGTAGATGACCTGCGAAACTCAAAAGGCACTATTCAATTTTCATTATACAATAAAGAAGGTTCTATTCCTGATGAGGAGTATGAAAAATATTACAAACAGAAAATTGGAACAATAGAAAATGGTTCGTCATCTATGGTCTTTAGTAATCTGCCTAAAGGAATATATGCTGTGAATATATTACATGATGAAAATTCGAATGGAAAAATAGATAAAGGATTTATATTGCCCATTGAAGGCATTGGTTTTTCAAATTTCCACTCTATCGGAATAACAAGTCGCCCTAACTTTATAAAAGCAAGTTTCAAACTAAGCACTAACATTAAAAAACTTATAAAAATTATTTATATGTAACCTTGTGAAAAATAAAATGAACAAAATTTTTCATGAAGGAATTAATATTGAATTGACATGGTGGTGGAATAACCTTAGCTTAGAAAAAACTTTGGTGTTATCATTTTTTACATAAAGTCTGGAAATTATTGGATACATATATTCAGAGCTCGTTTTTTTATGTTTGCTTTAAAAAAACACATTAACGTATATGATAAATTGGTACGGTATGATGAAATCTAACATGAAAAAAATTATTCTATCTGCACTAATACTAGCGATAGGGGGGGGCGGTTACTTCTTATGGCTACTGACACAGAATAATGAACTTGAACAACTTACCCTTTATGGAAATGTTGAAATTCGTGAAGCGCAACTGGCGTTTAATAGTAGCGAACACATAAGTGAGATTTATGTACAGGAAGGTGAGCATGTAATAAAAGGGCAGTTACTTGCTCGCCTTCATACTGAGGTCTTAGATGCTCAACTTACCGGGGCACAGGCACAACTGGAAGCACAACAACAAACCGTTGCTAAACTTGAAGCGGGTAGTCGAAAAGAAGAAATTAATCAGGCAAGTGCTGAATTGAAAGCAGCAAGGGCTCGAACAAAAGCAGCTATTTCCAGTTATAAACGTTTGTTGGGATTACTGGATAAAAAACTGGTTTCTCCAGAAGTTATAGAAAATGCCAGAGCACAGGCAGATTCTGCCAGAGCCGAAATGGATGCCGTTGAGCAGAATCTTATCTTGCTTGAAATTGGACCTCGCAAAGAAGATATCGCCATTGCCCGAGCTGAATTGGTCAGTCGAAATGCCGGCTTAGAGTTGGCTCGTCAAAAATTGAATGATGCAAATCTATATACTCCCGCTGACGGAATTATTCGTAAACGTATTCTTGAACCGGGTGACATGGCTTTTCCTCAGACTCCGGCCATCACACTGGCATTCAATAACCCTGTCTGGATACGCGCCTATTTGCCAGAATCAGCACTGGGCAGAATTGCGTTGGGTGGTAGTGCAACCATTACTACTGATAGCTTCCCTGGTAAGATCTATCAAGGCTGGGTTGGATATATTTCCCCCACGGCTGAATTTACCCCTAAAAATGTTCAGACTGCAGAGCTGCGTACCCGCCTGGTTTATTCGGTACGAATCTTTGCCTGTAACCCACAGCAAGAGCTGCGCTTGGGAATGCCTGCAACAGTTTATATTGATATTGATCAACCACCATCACAACAGAAGCCTGCCAATAAAAAATGCGAAGACCAAGGGTTACAACCAGGGGATCTATCAGGAGGTCAATCAGAGAAGCAATCTGGGGATCAGACCGTAAATCAACGCAAGGACTAGATGGTTATGACTGGGTCGGTACTTGTACTTTCGAATGTCAGCAAAATATTCTACAGCAGTGGACGTCAATTACAGGCATTAACTGATGTGAGTTTTAACATCCAGCCTGGTCGAATTACTGGATTAATTGGTCCGGATGGTGCTGGAAAAACAACCTTGATGCGACTTGTCTGTGGATTACTTACGCCCGAACAGGGCCAGATTGAAGTTACGGGTATTAATGTCTTGCAGGATCCTTTGCGGGTACAAACTAAAGTCAGTTATATGCCACAACGTTTTGGCCTGTATGAAGATTTGACTGTGCAGGAAAATCTGGATCTTTATGCTGACTTGCAGAATGTTCCGTTACAACAACGACCGGCACGTTATGCAGAACTCATGAAGTTGACCGGACTCAATTCGTTTACCGAACGACTGGCTGGCAAACTTTCCGGCGGCATGAAACAGAAACTGGGATTGGCTTGTACCCTGATTCGATTACCGCAATTGCTGCTACTGGATGAACCGACGGTGGGAGTTGATCCTGTTTCACGTAGGGAATTGTGGCAGATTATCTATCGACAGGTCGAGTTAGCCGGTATGACTGTCCTGGTTAGTACCGCTTATCTGGATGAAGCCGAACGTTGTGATGAGGTTATTTTATTGCATGAAGGTAAAGTGCTGGGGCAGGATGAGCCACAACAATTTAGTCAATCGGTAGTAGGCCGAACGTATCGGGTTAAAGCGAAACACCTGAGCCATCGACACTTGCAGGAAAAACTGAGCCATGCACCTGGAGTGTTGGATGCCTTGATCGAAGGTGAAACCGTACGCCTGGTAATGGAATCGTTAATCTCACCCGAGGCGGGTGTCCTTCTGCCTGGAGAAGATGATGTCAGCATAAAACCGGTAGCTCCTCGTTTTGAAGATGCATTCATTGCTAAACTTAAAAACCGACAGCAAAAAGATACGCAAAAACTTTCTCTTAATGTCTCTATTAGTGGTGATGCTGGCGATAACATCATTCAGGTAAAAAACCTGGTGCTTCGTTTTGGCGATTTTGTGGCAGTGAATAACATCAGTTTCAGTGTCAAGCGCGGGGAGATCTTTGGCTTACTGGGTGCTAATGGTGCGGGTAAATCGACTACTTTCCGTATGCTTTGTGGCTTGCTGCCCGCCAGCTCGGGGCAACTTGCTGTAGCCGGAGTTGATCTTCGCGTAGCGGCCGCGCAAGCTCGTGGTCGGATAGGTTATATGGCACAGAAATTTTCGCTTTATACTAATCTTTCCGTAACTCAGAACCTGCGTTTTTTTTCCAGTGCCTATGGTCTTCGCGGTAAACAACAGAATCAACGGCTTGAGTGGGCGCTTGCCACCTTTGACCTGGAAAACTATCGTGATGCCAATGCCGGTGATTTGCCGTTGGGATACAAGCAACGTCTTTCCTTTGCTGCGGCACTGATGCATGAGCCGGAAATTCTTTTTCTCGATGAACCCACCTCGGGAGTTGACCCTCTGGCGCGGCGTGAATTTTGGGTGTGGACCAATGCGCTTGCTGAAATGGGTGTAACGGTTTTGGTGACCACCCATTTTATGGAAGAAGCTAATTACTGCGATCGTTTAGTGATCATGGCAGAGGGTGCAGTATTGGCCGAAGGCTCACCGCTGGAAATGAAGGATCTGGCACGCAGTGAGGACACCCCCGATCCCACCATGGAAGACGCCTTTATCCGGCTCATTGAGCAAAAGGTAGTGGCTGCCTGATGATGAACCCTGCTTCCAGAATGCGACTGCTCGGTATGATCCGCAAAGAAAGCTGGCAAATTCTGCGTGATCCTTCCAGCATATCCATTGCCTTTATTATGCCTGTCGTGTTGTTGTTTCTGTTTGGTTATGGCGTTTCACTGGACGCCAAAAATATTCCGGTGGGCATTGTTATTGAACAGGCTGATCTGGCTACTAAATCTTTAAGCGGATCATTTAACCGTTCTGAATTTTTCAAACCCCTTCACTTTTCGAATATTCAGGATGCCGAACTGGCTATGGACCAACGAAAAATTGAGGGTATCATCTGGATGCGCAGCAATTTTTCTGCCCGTATGCTTTCCGGCCACGAGGCGCCAATTGGTGTCATCATTAATGGTTTGGATTCTAATCAGGCCAATATCACGCGTGGCTATATTCAGGGTGTTTGGCAAGCCTGGCTTGAACATTATGCTGAATCACAGGGAATTAATTTGTCCATGCCCGTAACACTGGAACATCGGGTTTGGTTTAATGCTGCGCTTTCAAGTCGGCTCTTTCTGGTGCCTGGCCTGATAGCGATTATTATGACCCTGATCGGCTCCATGTTGACCGCCATGGTGGTGGCGAGAGAATGGGAGCGGGGTACGATGGAAGCATTAATGGTGACACCATTACACATGAGTGAAATGCTCGCAGGTAAGTTGATTCCTTATTTTGTGCTCGGCATGGGAGGTATGTTATTCAGCGTGACGCTTGCTGTGTGGCAGTTTGATGTTCCCTTGTTAGGTTCCTTCTGGTTACTTATGTTCAGCTCAGCGCTGTTTATGCTAGTGGCTTTGTTGATTGGTTTGTTAATTTCCATCGTGGCAAAAAATCAATTTGTTGCCGGACTGATTGCGATTGTTGTGACTTTTTTACCGGCTTTTTTTCTTTCAGGCTTCCTGTTTGATATTAATTCCATGCCAGCGCCGATCCAGATGATTACATTTCTTGTTCCTGCACGTTACTTTGTCTCCATATTACACACCCTGTTTCTTGCCGGTGATATCTGGCCGGTGGTACTCGCCAACATGGGAGCACTGTTGCTTATGTTGATATTCTTTTTTACTCTGGTTTGGGTCAACTCCCATAAACGTCTGGATTAAAGCATGTCATTCAGCCACATCATTGCACTTGCTATAAAAGAATTTCTTGCACTCTTGCGTGACAAGCGCAGCCGTATCGTAATTATTGCTCCGCCAATTATACAGTTATTGGTGTTTGGATTTGCGGCGACTTATGATCTCAACCATGTCCCTATCGCTATTTATAATCAGGATACGGGTCAGGCTTCCCGTGATCTAATCAGTCACCTTGATGGTTCACCAAACTTTCAAGTCGTCAAAACTATTAGTAATGAAGTGGACATCGCTCCGTTGATTGATAATAAAGAAGTACTGTTGATCCTGAATATTGGCTCACATTTCAGTGCTGATATGTTGCGTGGTAAAAGTACTTCAGTACAGCTTATTCTCGATGGACGTAATTCCAATACGGCAATGATCGCAATGAACTATGTCAGTACAATTTTGCTGGATTTTAATCACAACTGGTTACTAACACATGGCAAAAGCGGACCTAAAGTCACACTACTCATGCGAAATTGGTACAATGAAAACCTGCAATCTCGTTGGTTTATCATTCCCGGCATTATTTGTTTACTGACTCTGGTGGTAACGTTACTGGTCACAGCCTTGTCTGTTGCACGTGAACGTGAAGCCGGAACGTTTGATCAATTACTAGTGACTCCGCTACGACCGATAGAAATTCTGATTGGCAAAGCGATTCCCGGTCTTGTAATCGGGATTGTAGAGGCGACATTTATACTAATTTTAACAGTGTGGTTGTTCAATATTCCACTACGTGGCGATATCGGTGCACTGTATCTCGGCTTGTTGCTTTTCCTGCTTTCTGCAACGGGTATAGGGTTAATGATTTCTTCCATTGCTGTCACCCAGCAACAGGCTATTCTGGGTACGTTTTTGTTTTTGGTTCCCGCGGTAATTCTTTCAGGCTTTTCCACTCCCATTGCTAATATGCCAGAGGTTATACAATGGCTGACCTATATTGATCCTTTACGTTATTTTCTTATTATTGTACGGAGTGTTTTTTTAGAAGGAGTTAGTTATGGATTATTGTTAAACCAGTACTGGCCCATGCTGGTTCTTGGCGTAGTGACACTGGCATTATCTGGTTGGTTATTCCGTCATAGAATGTATTAACTTAAAAAGTGAAAAGAATAGAGATTTATATAGGAGCGAGTATTGCCTTTCTCATAACAATTTTACAAGGCATCGGTGGGGTTATGGATTGTTGGACCGATTACGAGATTTCGCTGAGTAAGATGTTTCAGCGATTACCGAAAGTGACTAGAATATGAGGTTAAAGTTAACACGATATAGCTACAGTATGATTCTTTGTCTTGTTATCTCTGCTAATTGTATAGGGCTTATAAAAGTTTCTGACGCAGCTACTGTTGACGAAAACAAAAATGCAGTTACTGAAGAATACTGGAGCATTCAATTTGAGAATGATTTTTTTGCTCGCTCTGGTGATCGTTATTACACCCATGGCACCGAGGTGTCACGAACAGTGATGGGGCAACCACCACAGTGGCTTGAAGATATAGCTACATTTTTTCCACTATTTGAATCTGATGTCGCTTTGAAAGGCGTTAACTACAGTATAGGGCAGAAAATTTTTACGCCGGATGATACCAAAGCGACTGAGTTTGTGGTCAATGACCGACCCTATGCAGGATATTTGTACTTCAGCGCTGCGATGCTTTCCCGTGTGTCTAGAAAAAACAATATGGATACTGGAAACTTAATGGAATTTACTTTAGGTCTTGTCGGGCCTGGCTCTCAGGGCGAAAATGTACAAAGTGGATATCATGATTTAATCGGTATCGATAGAGCTAATGGTTGGGATAATCAATTAAAAGACGAGTTAGGTTTTGGTCTTTCTTATACGAGGTTCTGGCGCTACATTAAACCATCTGATTCTCTGGATTACGGTATGACACCGCATGTTAATCTTGTGTTAGGTACTATTTACACTTATGCAGCAAGTGGAGTTATGTTTCGTTTCGGCACACACCTTAATAATGATTTATCTCCACCGAATATACGCCCCGGATTTCCAGGTTTATCCTTATTTAAACCAAACCGGCAAAGTAGCTGGTATTTATTTGCCGGTATAGAAGGACGGGCAGTGGCCAGGAATATTTTTCTGGATGGCAATACTTTCAGAGACAGTCATAGTGTTGATAAAAAAAGTCTGGTGGCTGATTTTCAGTATGGATTTGTTTTTCAAACGGGAGATGTGCGTTTTTCCATAAGCAATATGCTTAGAACAAAAGAATTCGAAGGTCAGAAAGATGAAACCAATTTTGGTGCGGTGAATATTTCGTTTGCGCTCTAACCGGTAAGAAATAGTGTCAGGTGTGTCCGAGTAATAGACGTGCTTCACTACCACCACCATGACGTGGATGTAGTGTAATTTCCCAGCCCTGAGTTTCACAAAGTTGATGCACGATTGCTAAACCGAGGCCACTGCCGCCGGTCATCAGGTTACGTGACCCTTCTAACCGATAGAAAGGGCGGAATACCGCTTCGCGTTCATTCTCCGGAATACCGGGGCCTCGATCTGAAATTGTAATTAAGGGCATGTTATCTTGCCGGGATAATTGAATAGTAACAGGTGTATTGTTGCCGTAACGTATGCTGTTTTCTATCAGATTGTGTAACACTCTTAACAGACTTTGTTCAGCTAGTGGCCAGAGCCAGTCGGACTTTATATTATTCGTGGCGTTCAATGTATCATCCGCTAGAAATTCTATTCGAGATTCACTAGCCGGGTGTTGAGCCTGCCATTCAGCGTCAATCTGTGCGGCCAGGGTTGATAGCATGAGAGCCAAATCACGTTCTTGTAATGGTTCTTTCTTTTCGTCACCACGAGCTAGTAGCAGTGCTTGCTCAAGAAGCTGCTCCATATCTTCTATATCACTTTCAATATTTTCAAAAAGTGAAGCATCAAGCGAGTTGGCGTTGATTTCCATGGCAAGACGTATGCGGGTAAGAGGGGTTCGAAGGTCATGAGAAATTCCGGCAAGCAGCGTTGTTCGGTTCTCTAGCAGTGTAGATACTTCTTTGGACATCTGGTTGAAGTTGCGTGCCAGGGTGATAATTTCAATGGGACCTTTATCTTCCGGAACCAGTGACTTCTCGCCTTTTCCCACCGCCGTCGTGGCTGCAGAAAGCAATGCAAGGGGACGGGATAAGCGCCTGGCTATAATAAGTGTCGCACCAATCGCCAGGACTAAAATCGCAATCACGACCGCGAGAAGGACAATGGGAGGTCGAGCACCAATACGTTGTTCTGAAAAACCAAACCGTAGTGGTTGTTCTCGAATTATAATATCAATCCACATCCACTGCGGATGCTGTGCATCGGCACCAAATGTAATTTTGCTCGACTCACCTATACGTTTCGCCAGTGCCTGTCGTAATAAGCGTTGATAAATATAGAATGTTTTATGAGTAGGGACATCAAGTGCGTGTTCAACTTTGAGTAACTTGATGCCGTGCGCCTTAATTAATTCCTGCTCAAAATCGGGGCGAGTCTCTGGTGGTAATTCCGTCCAGGTTTGTGCCGAGAGTACCAATAGTGCCGCCAGATCATCGGCTGAGCGCTTACCGACGGGTATCAGGACAAAATAAGCTGTGCTTGCCAGAATAATGATCGATAACAACAAAAGGCTGATAATTAAGGTTGATGCCGTTTTGAAAAAAAGTGTATTTGGAATATTCATCAACTAACCTTTATATGCCTAAGTTAGGGTTGAGCGTAAAACGATACCCCTGTCCCCAGACAGTTCGAATGAAACGTGGTTTTGCGCTATTAATTTCTATCTTATGTCGTAGACGGGTAATGCGAACGTCAATGCTTCGGTCAAAAGGATCGTGACCGCCTGCATTAATCATGTCCATCAGTTGCTCGCGACTGAGGACACGATTTGGATGTTCTACCAGAGCAATTAACAGTGCCATCTCTCCGTTGGTCAAAGTTACTTCCTTATTCTTTTTCAACAAAATTCGTGCTTCTATATCGAGTGTGAATTCGCCAAACCTGGAAAGATGTTCTGACGCCATTGTTTGAGGAGAGTTATTTGTTGCCGGATTTTCTATCTGTACACTGGGACTACCTCGGCGCAGTACCGCGCGAATGCGTGCCAGTAGTTCTCGAGGATTAAAAGGTTTAGCCAGATAATCATCGGCACCAACCTCGAGGCCGATAATCCTGTCCATTTCTTCTCCTCGAGCTGAGAGGATAATGATTGGGATTGTAAGGGCATCTCGTTGGCGTATGCGTCGTGCCAGTGATAAGCCATCTTCACCTGGTAACATAAGATCGAGTATGATTAAGTCCGGGTGGTGCTCATCAAGCCAGCTATCCATCTCGTTACCATTTCCTACTGCAAAAGTGCTATAGCCTTGCTCATCAAGATATTTAGTCAATAGCTGTTGCAGACGCAGATCGTCGTCAACTATCAGGAGCATCTCATTTTGGTTTTTGTTACTCATCTATTGTATAGCTTACAACATTTTCACTGAAACAATTTGATACAAATTAAGTTTCCGTTGAAATTATTGTGAAATAGTTGGTTGGCATGATGGCTAATGTGATTAGGTTCTAGTGGATAATGTCATTGCAACATCACTGTAGCAATTTCAAAAAAATTTGAGCAAAAGGATATATTAATGAATATAAATAAGCTGATTATATTATTGGTTGTTTCGATGGTTTGGAGCAACGACTACTTACTGGCCAGTACCGATGATGGATTATCAATATTAACTGGAACAGGGCAGGGTGATGATTCCAATAGACAAGATGATTTTGCACGCGAGCAAGTTAATGGACATAGTGATGCATATAACTCGCTGCGTGAGATGGTTGAGTATCACATTCATACTGTAAATGGAATTAATAACTATATTCATAGTCAGACTAAATTACCTTCACGAGCCGATCTGGATATGTTGGGCTTTATCGTAATGGATAGATCCAGCCCGCATTGCGAAGATCGTGACACATACTGAATTTTTTGGAATGAATTGCAATTGTATATAAGTCAATTGGATTAATAAATTTTTAATGCAGATTTAATTTTTTGACAATTGTTTCGTTGTAATAGTCTGTAACAAAAAAATCCTTGCAGAAATTATTATGAAACATCTTTCCTGCATGATTGATACCGTAGAGAGGTTAGAGTTTGATCTGCCTAGATGCATGATGACAGTTATTAATTTTATAAATTCTAAATAAGAGGAAAACATGATGAATAAACAAATACCCTTAATTAGTTCGATTCTTCTACTGGTTTGCAACATTAGTCTCAGCCATGCTGAAGAAGAAACTCGAACGATGGAACAAGAGCGCATGCAATCAATGAGTGAACAGGATCGTGCTCTGTATCAACAGTTAAATAGTGACGGCGATGCCAGCAAGAATCGTAATCGAAATGGCGATGGTAGTGGCACAGGTAACAAGAATCGCTATAGAAAAGAGCGTGGCAGTAGTTCTGATAGCATGAGCCGCTCGCAAGGCAGTAATAATGATTATGGCTCGGGATACAATTCACGACAGGGTGGCAGTTTTAGTGGAGGAGGGGGTGGCCGCGGTCGTTAAAACCTCTCCTACATTATTCGATAAATTATTGGGATTACCAGCCATGATTAAGTCATGGCTGGTTTAGAGAAGTCCATGTCCAGGAATAAACTCTTTTTTAAGGGAAATTAAAATGGTTAATATAAAACGACCCTTGTGGGTCTGGCTAAACACTATCATCGCAGTAGTCTTTGGCATCATGACGATTAAATCCGGTGGTAGTGTTCTTTTTATTAATGGAGAAGCAGAACTCGCTGCTGGAAATTATGTTGATTTTGTACTCTGGTTCAACTTCATGGCAGGATTTCTTTATATTGCTACCGGGGTTGGCATTTGGCTAGAAAAGTCCTGGTCTTTGGCTGCGGCAATTAGTATTGCTGTATTGACGTTGTTGATCTTCGGTGCTTTTGGAATCCACGTTCTATATGGTGGAGAATATGAACAGCGTACAGTTGTTGCCATGAGTGTTCGAACGTTAGTCTGGGCAGCAATTGCGGTTATTATCTGGATCAACGCTAAACGGCAACCGTAATATCAACCCAGAGTAATCTTCTTATTACCAATTTGAAATTACTCTAATTCAATATTAATCTTATAAGTTGAATGGCATGCGATACAATTGTTCATCAGTTCTGAAAGTTGTTGAAGACTGTGTTGAGGATCACCAAGCTGTTTTGCATCAAGTGCAAGTGTGTCGAACTTTTTATGGGTATCGCGTCCGAGTTTTTTAAAGGTAAGAGGTAATTTACCTGCAAGTGATGAGGGTCCTCCCTGTGCGGCTTGTGCACCAGCTTCGCCGGCAGCCTTTATTACTTGCGATATATCTTCTTTGCTTACACCCTCAGTAATCGTCTGCACACTGGATAAAAACAACCTCATTTCTGCTAAAACAAAATCACGTTCAACCGTATTAAGAATTAACGCTTGTCGCCCGTCGTTGCTATCCTTAATCGGGTAAATTGAACCGCTATAGATAAATTTATAACTCACAGCAATTAAAGCGATTAAAAGAACAGATGAAATTGACCAACTTAATTTACACATTATTCTTCTCCATATATCCTTTAAAATAACAAGAAGGGCACTATATGCTCCCCTTGTTTTGTATTACAGACCTAAAAAATAGATTACTTTGTTCAAGCCTGTTTCATCTAATATACCAGAAGATATAGAGCTATCTTTAGCATTATTTATGTGTGATTGGTTTTTTAGTAAATAAATAATCTTTTAACTCTTTTTCGGAAGATGAGTCGTTTCTGCGGATCCATTCAATAATCTTGGATGCATGTTCTTTTTATTCATCCAGGTTTGGTTACTTCTTAATGGAATCAAGGTATCGGTCCCAATAGGGGACACCCGAAAATCTTTCTACCAAAAAGTCAATAAACTGTCTGACACGTTGTGATAAATGTCGTGTCGGTGGATAAATAGCATATGCATTTATTTCTGCGATTGAATAATCTTGTAATATTGGTATTAATGTTCCGTTGCAAATCGCCTCATATGCGATAAACGTCGGGGTACGCAAAATACCTAAACCAGCAATCGCAGCATCTCGTAAATAGAAACCATTATTTGCCTGAACAAATTTAGGTAATTTTATAATTTCCTCAACGCCTTGTTTATTACTAAATGACCAATGACTTGGATTATCTAGATTGCTGTAAGTAAGGCAAGAATGACTGGTTAACTCTTCTGGAATAGTGGGAGTACCATTTTGTTTAATGTAGTCAGGACTCGCACAGATAATAACTGATATTTTAGCCAGTTTACGTGCAATCAGGCTTGAGTCTTTTAAATCGGCTATGCGAATTCCTACATCAAATCCTTCCTGAATTAAATCTATTTGTCGATCGTTAAAATCAATATCGAAGTTTAATTTTGGATGTCGCTTTTGAAATTCATTGATCGCTGGCCCTAAGTGCATAACACCAAAACTTAGTGGTGCAGCTATGCGAAGTTGACCACTTAGTTCCTGGTGTGCCTGGCTTACTGCATGTTCTGCCTCTTCTAAATCGGCAAGTATTTGTATGCAGCGAGAGTAAAATCCTTGACCACTTTCGGTTAAAACGAGTTTGCGAGTTGTTCTGTGAAATAACTCAACGCCTAGTTGCTCTTCAAGTTCAGATAAGCGCCGGCTAATTGCCGACTTCGCTACGTCCAGGCGTTCAGCCGCTGCAGTGATAGTAGTGGCTTCGACGATGTGAACAAACGCCTGTATTTCCTCAGTTTTAATCATATTGTTCAAATATATAGAACAATATGTTGTTATTCAAGGTGTGTATGCATTAAATCAGAATGATTATCATAAATGAACAACATAAATTAAGGAATAGAGCATGCAAACAAGAGATCTTAATATTTTAGTTGTCACGTCCAGCGCCCGACAATCTGACTCAGTGACTCGTCGCTTTGCCGATGAAATGTTAGACCAGTTACGTCAGCAATACGAAAACGTAAGTATACAACAACGTGATGTTTCTGCTGGCGTGCCTTTTGTAAATGAAAAATGGATTAACGCTTGCTATAACTCTCATGTACAGTCAGCAGATGAAAATAACACCGCCTTATCAGTTTCAAATAGCCTGGTGGATGAATTAAAGCTTGCGGATATCGTCATCATCGGTGTGCCGATTTACAACTTTTCGATTCCTGCAAGTTTGAAAGCATGGATCGATCAGATAGCTCGCGTAGGTTTAACGTTCAACTATACTGAAGCAGGTCCTGTCGGTACATTACAAAACAAAAAAGCATATATTATTTTTGCATCAGGCCCCGGTGGGACACAGATAGGTAGTGATATAGATTTTGCTAGTGGATATCTTCATTATGTACTCGGCTTTATTGGCATAAGTGATGTATCTATTATTTCCGCGGCACAATTCGACGCGAATAATAAACAGGAAATAGCAAGTATTCGTTCTCGAATATCAGAGTTGGTACAATATTCCACATAAAAATAGGTGATAAAAATGAAAATAAAACAGATAAGAAATGCTTGTGATTGATTCAAAAATAAACACTCATTGGTTAATGATATTAACAATAATATTGGCAGCGAGTTCATTTCCTATTGGTGCAGCAATTACACATGACATCGCACCTGCAATTATGATGTTTATAAGGTTTTTACTCGCCGCATTTTTATTTTTACCATATGTTTTTGTAAAAAACAATTTAGTATTCCCACCCTGGAAGAATATATTTTATTACACAATCTTGAGTGCTCCCTTAGCTATTTTTTTTTGGTGTATGTTTGAAAGCTTAAGGTATACAAGTATACTTAATACAGGTGCGTTATATACTTTGGTTCCGGCAATAACGGCTGTTTGTACGCTATTTATTAACAGAGAAATTACCAATAAGCTACGTTCGTTTGGTTTGTTTCTTGGAACCATTGGTGCTCTTTGGATTGTTTTTCGAGGAGATTATTCAGCATTTATCGGTCTTAAATTAAATTATGGTGATTTGATCTTTATTGTAGGCTGCCTGTTTCTTGGCCTATACAATCCTTTAGTTAAAAAATTCTATAGTGGTGAGCCAATGGAAGTTATGACATTTTGGGTTCTTCTTTTTGGAGCTGGTTGGCTTTTACTCGTATCAGGAACAAGTATCTTAAATGTTGATTGGTATAATATTGATAATAGCGTTTATGGTGGAATATTATATTTAGCGCTGTTTTCTACATTAATAACATTCTTTTTATTGCAATTATGCGTTGTGCGAATAGGTGCAACTAAAGTGGCTGCATATGGTCTTTTAACGCCAATACTTGTAATTATAATGAGTATCGTTACAGGGAACGATAAATTTGAATTAATCATTCTGCCGGGAATATTATTGGTGATCCTAGGATTGGTTATAATTCAACAAGAGTCGAAATTTACACCATTGGAAAGTACATAGTAAAGTTATAGTGCGTGTACAAGATGCTTTAGCTAGATATTTAATGCAATATATAAACTTTCTCCAAATTTATATTAGATGATTATGCCTTTCTTCTGTTCAAGCCTTGCATCAAATTTCTCCTTATTGATTATAAATCTTTTGTGACTGCCTTTAGATATAAGCTCGATACCGTCATGAGCTTCGACTGTGAAAACAAGACTTTTTCCATTCACTTCAACAAGTTCAACCGTTGCGCTAACTTTAAGCCCTGGCGGTGTTGGTGCTTCATGGCTAACGTTTATATGGGTTCCAACGGTTTGTTCTTGCGGCCAGTCTAAATATGGATTAATTGCTTTAATACATGCCCATTCTAAAAAACCCACCATGAAACCTGTTGCAAAGACTTCTGGCATGACCATAAACTCTTCAGATTCTGGATACAAATAAGGAACCGTCTTTGATTCTGGAATTATGAATCGGTGTCTATATGTAATACCAGGTCTCAAGTTTTCTTTCATATTTATTTACCATTCTTTGCTTTTCGTACACGCCCAAGGCGTATCGTTATTGGCCAAGTGATATGTCTTAAAGCCTCGGGGTTTCCCCAGAGAACTTTAAGCTCATTACAAAACTCATCGAAAAATTTATTCTTGTTACTTTCCGTTGCATTGCGAATTGCAGACCATGTCTTTAGGTAATTGATAAAATCATTGAGACTCCAATCACGATGTATAGAAAATTGTGGCGCAGGTAAAATTTCAAAAGGGAAGGGAAGTTCAGTATAACCTGTTTCGACATGGTATCGTTCAGCTGGCCAGAATGAGGTGGTTTTCTGCCAATAGAATTGCTGAAACTTGGTATTGATCGCACTATCTAAAAATGGAATACCATAGCTTATTAATGCAAGTATTGCATTGGGTTTTGAGATTCGATGAACTTCCTTATAAAATTTAGAAAGATCAAACCAGTGTGCAGCTTGCGCAGCCACAATGAGATTAGCTGAATTACTTTTAACACTTATCGCTTCAGCAGGCTCACAATGGTATGAAATGTTGGTTCGTTCATCTGCATGTTTTAATTGATTTTCACTTATATCAGTCGCAATAACTTTATCAAAATAGTCAGAAATTTGAACTGATATCTGACCACTTCCACAACCAACATCTACAGCGAGTTGTCTTGATTCGCATGTGTCTGATAAAAATTGTACGACTTCTATTGGGTAAGTTGGACGATATGTAGCATAACCCTGACCACCACTATGAAAATGTCCTTGAGATGGTTTTATGTCTAATTTTTTTCTTGAACTTTTATTCTTTTTTTCAAATTTAGCAATTCGTTCTGAAAAGTCAACTTTCTTAAGTGCTGACAGCGTATGCAATATTACTGCACGTAAAGGAGTGCCAATTTCTTGTTCTAAATCATCAATAGCTGCAAACGTTGCATCCCAATGGTTTTTTAGAATTTCAAGCAGTGCTTGCCCGGAATGAGTCAATGTAACAACTGTTTGCCTTGCATCTTTACCTTGAGCTCGATTAATTAGCCCATCAGCTTCCATAAGAGCCAATGTTTGACTTACCGCACCTTGAGTAATCTCAACACGTGCGGTTATATCACTAACAAGACAACTACCATCTGCAAGCACTCGCATTATTGGTGTATATCGTGGACGGTAATTTAATTCCTTTTGCTTATAGGCTATCGCTGCTCCGCGATCTACTAATTCAGTAATATAACGGAGTAATTCACCAAGTCCCGGAGCCAATATTTTACTCATCATCCAACAATATATTAGCGCTAATGTAATTGCAATAGTGAATATAATCATTAAGCCTTTATATAATACGTATTTTAGATAAATTTAAGCTTTCGAAATCTATAGAAGCTCACTTTTGTGCGGACCTTTTAAAATTGAACTACAAATAAACGCGACGTCATTTAATATAGCTGTTAGATTTGCCTTTATTAGGAAAATAGTGCTAATAAGGAAGTATGTTGAAAAGCAAGAATTTAATACTAAAGGAGCCAACACAGAAAGATTATAAATCTTTGAGTAAAGTGAAGCTGAGTGATGAATTTTATTTAATGGTGGGGAATGATCCGGCTGAATCTGTATTTCTTAATAAAGAAAAATTCGACAAGTCATTCCATGAATCACTTGGTAAAAAAAACTATTGGTATGTATATAAAGTTGACGATCTTATCGGGGTGGCATTTCTTCATAGTCTTGACGTTGAAGATAAACGGGCAAGGTATGCAGTCGCTATTTACAACGAAGAAAATTGGAATAAAGGCTATGGGTATGAAATTACACAATGTGTACTAAAGTATGCGTTCCATAATTTGAATCTACACAAAGTAGATCTTAGGGTTTTGGAATATAATAAGCGCGCAATTGCTAGTTATGAAAATAGTGGCTTCGTTCAGGAAGGTGTGTTGAGAGAAAATGCCTTCATAAATAATGTTTGGCATAACGATATTATTATGGGTATTTTATGTCATGAGTTTCAAGGTAGTTAAAAATACAGTATGATGCAATTATATGTAAATACAAATAGGAGAAAACAATAATGGCCGAAGTATCAATCAGTATTGATGTATCAGATATGGATAAAGCTATCTCGTTTTATACGAAGGTATTAGCTTGCACCGAGGCTCGAGTAGGGTCAGATACAACAAAGTTAAGTGCTGATAATGTGAGTATTTTTCTATTGAAAAAAGAACCGAAATCAAACCCGCTTGTTATTGGAACTTCTTCACGAAATTATGAACGTCATTGGACTCCTGTTCATTTAGATTTTAATGTCTCTGAGATCGACAAAGTAGTATCTCTTGTGCAAGAATTTGGTGGTGTGCATGAAGGTTCTGAATCGGGTGATTGGGGTGCTGTTGCTTTTTGTGCAGATCCTTTCGGTAATGGATTCTGTTTATGTCAGATAAACAATTAGTACAATAATCAAAGTTGTCTAACACAATAACCAGCGGACAGTTTAGAAACCGCATTTTTTTGTTGTAGTAAAAAATACTCCGCTTCAGATTTATTCTAACTCGTTCTCAAATTCATCCACAATATCTTGTAATGCTGTAAGCAAGTTTTTGAAATGGCTACTTCCAAGACGCTGTGCGCAACGATTTTCCAGTTCTTCCATAATGCTGAAACTATGATTCATTAGCTTAAGTCCAGCGGGTGTAAATGCAAGTTTTACTGCACGTCTATCATCTTTATTACGCGTGCTTATGACATACTTTAAGTTGATTAGCTCATCAGCCAACCGGCCCATAGCCTGTTTAGACATTCCTGCACGTTTTGCCACATCCGTTAAGCTACTTCCTTCAAGGTCAAGGTTGGATAGTAGTGCAGTATGGGTTGAACTTAATTCAGTAAATCCACGTTGATGTAGACCTGTAACAATTGCAGTATTGACGAAGCGTGATGCACGTAGCAATCTTTGACGTAAGTTAGCTACTCGATTGTGGCCGCTATTAGATTCGGTAATTTGTCTCATATATTTTTTCTTTTTAATTGCGTTATTAGTAACCTAAGGTTACCATATCACATCTACCTTAAAATGGAGAAGGATTATGACAAATCAATTGCAACAAACGTTCGATGATGTAGCAAGTTCCAAGTGGGTGCCGTTTGGAGAAATGGCCGGTGTTAGTTTTGTACCCTTAGCCGTGCCAGTGCCAGAAGGCTCTATACATCGCGCACGGCTATCGAAAGGCACTGTCATTCCACCTCATACTCATCCAGCTGATGAATATGTTTTTATAGTATCCGGTATAGTGGAAACTGGAGGTCGACATTGTGAGACAGGAACATTCTGGATAACACCGGCCAATGTTCGTCAGGGTCCGCATGTGGCAATAACGGATGTTGAGATTTTAACGATTAGATTAGGGGGACTTGGAGAATTTGAATAAGGCGAGAATTCAAATCTTAACCACGTTGGCTTAATGGTGACAAATTTCAACGGATATGTTGCAATCAACAAATAATAAAATGCTGAAAAATGAAGAATGAAAAAAGAACAAGCTGAAAAATTTATGCGGGAAGCAATAAAAGAGGGGAGAAAGGCTCTTAAAAAGAGTAAGCCCAACCCACCTGTTGGGTGTGTCCTGGTTAAAGATGGAAAAATAATTTCAAAAGGGCACACAGATGTACCTGGCCAACCACATGCTGAAGCAATGGCTCTACACAAATTACAAGGAAAACTGGATGATGTTATTGCATTTATAACTTTAGAGCCCTGTTCTTTTCATGGCCGCACACCATCTTGTGCTCAAGAGCTAGTAAAACGTGGTGTACATCAAGTCTATATAGGCATAATTGACCCACATCCAAAAAATCAAGGCGCAGGTTTAGCTATTCTTGTAAAAGCAGGTATTTCGGTACATCTCGGATTATTGGAAAAGGAAATTAAAGATGATCTTGAACAACATTTGGCAGCCAGTGAGCTTTAATACTAGACAAAAGGGGTAACTGGTATGAGTCGATATTATCCTAAAGAAAGCCTATATTGGGAACGAACTATCGTTCCCAGCGGCGCTACCATGGACAAATGCATAATTTGGGAGGGTGATATCGGTGTTCGCTCAGCTTTTTTTCGCATGCCTAAAGGCACGAGCGTACCAAAGCATACTCATTCCAAATGGGTCCAAGTTATGGTGCTAGAAGGTGAGATGGAAATCAAATCCGAAAAGGATGGCACAGTTAAAATTGCCGCTGGAGGATGTTATTTTGTAGAGTCCGGAGACTCACATATGGAAACTGCCCTGAAAGATAGTTTGGTACTGGTTACGCAGGGTGAAGATCGTACTGAGTTTCTACGTAGTGATAAATGATCCTCTTCCTATTATTTAACATAATATACATTATGCGCCCGGAATTTATTTCCAAATATGTTGCTTATAGAATGCTAAATTAGGGTACATTATGCTACGCAAACGTGATTTGGTTAATTAATGAGCGTTTATCTAAAATTCAGTTTAATACAAAGAAGTTTGTTTAAATTGCTTAAGCAATAGAAGACCGAAAGTCCAGAGAATGCGCCTAATATATGTAATACCCATATAGGTTAATTCTAAACAAATCCCATGTTAGAACGTTATGTTAAGCATTTTTTCTAATTTTAGTCCTTAATATTTCTAATATGCTTTCGAATTGTTTTTCACTTTCGATCACTCGCCGAGGCAGTAGATAAAACATTCTTGATGTAATATATAAAAGAATGATTTTTTTTGTACGTCCATTTTTTAAAATGACTCCAATCCAAATTACTATTCCCTGTGCTACTATCAATTTTTATTCCATCCTCTTCAATAATGATTCGTATTTTAGATTGTATACTTTTTAATTCTTTGTATTGTTTTCTTGCTTGAAAAGGAATTACAAATATATAAACACTAAAATAGCCTAATATGCCTCCAGCAATACTATTGCTAATAAAGTACCAAGAAAAACTAACGCCACTCGAACATTCTTACTTCCTTTTCCATGAAGTTTCATAGCAGTGACCATATCGGATTCAGATAATGTGTATTTAAATTCCATTGTGCTCCCATAGAAAATATGTGGCAAATAAAGCTAAGATAACAAAGAACAAGATAACTGCAATGGCTAACGTTTTACCAATAAGAGATACTGATTCCGGTAAAGAACTCGCATAATAGTTAGCAACCGATTCTTTCAATACTTCACCCTTTAATATTTTCCTTATAGCGAGTTCTTGTGAATCTTCCTGTTTTTCTTTTAACTCTGTGTTTTTCTTTCGAGACCAACGTGCTGCTTTCAACATGCCGGCACCGAGCAGTAGAATCACTAATAGTAAAAATACTAGCAGTAAGAAACCTTTCATGATTGTTTATGCATTGATGTTATCCACGATAAATTTACACCTTAGTTATGTGCATTGTGCGTAATAATTTTCTTTAAATATTGAATATGATTCATAGCCTGTCTAATTGATGCCTTAATCCGGTTTGACGAAGCCAGTATGGCACATATACTCATTATGAAAACAAACTAAATCTTTGTCGCAGTCACTAGAAATATTGGGTAATTTTTTATCTCTCCGTTAATTGTATGTGCTGTAGTAAACTGAATATTATAAAACCCATTGTCATTTAAAATAGTTTCAAGCTCATCACGTTCAAAACCGAAATGGAATACACCTTCAGTATTTTCAGGATGGAAACTTCCATCCTCTTTATCAAGATCGGCTAATGCAACCATAGCACCCGATTTTAAATGGTCTGAAAATATCCGTATAATTTTTCGTGTATCCTCTATATGATGTAAAGCCATAGCACTCATAATTAAATCAAATTTTTCATCTATTGGTTTATCAATAATATTTTGACAAACGGCTTCGACTTTACCGTAAAGTTCTGGTTTTGAAACCAGTTTATCTAACATTGCTTTGGATATGTCTACAGCCATAATTTTATTTACTAAAGGTGCGACATGCGAGCTAATTAGGCCGGTGCCTGCACCAAAATCCATTACAATCATTTGGTCATGAAAATTGACTTTATCCAGGATAGATAATCCAATTGCCGATGAAAGTTTCTTAATCATATCGCTAGCATCAAAATCACTAGCTTTTTCATTAAATAGATCTACCATTATATACATCCTAAAGTTAATTTTATTTATAACTAAACTATTTACTAGAATTTAGCTATTTTATTCATTTCTCACTTATATAGTACCTATAGGTCTATATGCGACTCCAAACAACCGAAGACACTAATAAATATTAATTTTTTTCTTTTATTGTCTGTTTCAGTCTTTGGTTTTTACGACACACCAGCCCCCTATTTCTTTTTTATCCAAAAATGATAAAATCCATCCACCTCATTTTGCATTAAAAGTTCATTATTTGTCATTCTGCAATAGGCGGGAATATCATTAGCACTTGATATTTTATCCGATATTACAAATACAACATCTCCTGACGTATATGTTTTAAATTCCTTAGTAAGTTTTAGAACAGGCCCTGAGCAACATAAACCCTTAATATCAATTTCGTGATCATGTTTCATATTTATTCCCCTGTGTTCATTAGAAATATCGAGCTATACGTAACGCTATAAAGCTATCTTTCTTTAGTTGCGATAACAATGTATTTTCTTTAGAATTTTTAAACCATCGGCTTTCTAATTCCAATTTCCAATGACTATTTAGTCGACGTTTAATTTCAATTGAAACTACTTTCGAATGGTCGTTTCGATCTATAACGACACCAATCAACATCTCACTGTCCTGCGTGTCATTCAATGCAAGACGGGCGGCTAAAAAAATATCATCATCAGCATCGACTGGTGGTGCTTTTGCTGAATTTTTATCACGACTATCATGCATATACTCCAGCAAAAGGCCTAAATCAGCTGCACTATTAGTAATCTGATATAGCGTATATTCGAATCCACTCACCAAAGCGTTAAAGCGTTTATTATTTTGTAAGCGATTTATGCCTTCAAATTTCCACAGCCAGGCACCATTTGTAAACTGAACATCGGTACCGATCTGCTCAATTTGATCATACTGTGCAATTAACTGATTACCATTTGATGCGAATCGCGGTTCACGACCGGTTCCTTTAAAATAATACACTCCAAAATCCCACTCACCAATGTAATGAGAATAACGTAATGCCAGGTCCATGTGATGCTGCTCATCCCTTGATTCATACAGAACCTCTTGCGCCACAACCGGATCTGACCGCAATCGTCCCTCTTCTGATGGATAGGTACGCTCTCTAAAATAAGGCATAATAAAAAAACTAATTCTTCCCCATTCTTGTTCAGTGGTTATGTTAACCAGTGGCTGCCCAAGTTTTTCCTCACCATTAACACTATCTACCAGGTCGGTTTGATTAATAATATCGACTAGATGATTCGATTCAGCCACACCCCAAAATACTCGATTAACACCGACTAACAGATTCCACTGTTCTTCATTATGCAACCAATATGCCTCACGCAAATCTGTATGGCTACGATTATCATCTCGATTATCCAATCTAGCGAACGGAACAAAACTAAATTTATCCATCCCATTTACTGTTTGGCTACTAAACTCAGGCTGTAAAATTAATGATGATTGAACTCCATTAAACTGATTATCAAATTGTGCATCGGATGTGAACACACGTGACTCCATAGCAACATAACCAGATAATTTCACTTTGTCTGCATGTGTCACTATTGGAAAAATCATAATAAAGATAGCAATAAATTTAAATATATATTTCATTGTCTGAAATAATTACCTTGCGCTACGAAGATCTGATTTTTGAAAATTATTATCTTTCAGTCCGGTTTTAAATTTATAGTCGGAGTATATTAACTCTGTGCTTTTACCCGTTTGATGATTTTTCATAACAAAATGTTGTGCGCGCCAAATATTTCCAGGATATTTTTTATAGTCACTGATGTTCAGCGTTTTTAGTAAATCACCACGGCGTTCATAAAACTTAATCTTACGTATTTGATATACATCCCTATCAATCCACACTATCTGGCGTGTATAACCAGAGTACTCGTACTGTGGATAACGTTCGACCTTATCGCATTCCAATGTGCCACAGGTATCAACACCTGCAAATTTATATTTATACTTTTTGAGTTCCGATGCGGTTAAATCTTCAAATGCAAACTCACTGCCTACAAATGGGCCCGATTTATTAACCGAAGAAATTCGTTTGATGCGCTTTAATGCAGGTAAGTAAAGCCATTGGTTATCCGCATCTAATATTTTGGCGTGTGATAACATTGCAGTACCACTGATATCAGACGGACTATCGAAAATGATAATACTTTTATCACCTTCGTTCTCATCCGGAACTTCCAACGTTTTAAGAACAAGTGTTCGTATAGATTCCTTGCCAGCTGCATTTCGTAAAATCATTTTTAAATCAACCTGACTATCGCCAAAGCCACGGTCACTGCGATCACTACGTGCTGAAATATTAAACCCTTTTTGTTCTTCAGTCTGTGCAAAGACACTTGTTGATAAAAATAATACTAGCGAAATAATAATCACTATTTTATATTTTTTTTGTTCAAAGATAATGTTCATTATTTGTCTTCTCCTTCATGGTATCCAATCATTAATAGTGCCGGTAACATGAAAAAACTCACCAACAATGCGATTAATACGGTGATCGCTGTTAGCAACCCCATTTCCATATTTATTCTAAAACTTGATGTTGCCAACCAGGCGAATCCTGCGACCAAAATCACCGCATTTGCAGCGATAGCCCAACCAACCGTTTTAAATGCATACTCAATCGCAGCAGGACGCTGTACTCCCAGTTCACGACGTGCACGAAGATACTTACTTAAAAAATGCACTGTGTTATCTACGATAATACCCAAAGATGTAGCAGAAACGGTAGCCGCACCCATACCTACTTTTCCAACCAGTAATGCCCATACACCAAAGGCCATTAGTAAAGGAATTAAATTAGGTATTAAACTCATGGCTCCCAAACCAACACTACGCAAACTGAACATTAAGACAAGAGCAATACCGAAGATAGCAATGCCATTACCTTTTAACATACCGTTAATATTGCTTTGTGATATATATGAAAACATAACGGTTGGGCTGGTCGGTGTTGTCCACATGTATTCTGGTACATTATTCCGTAACCAGTCGCTGGTTGTTTTAATAAACGTACGTACTGCCTTGGTATGTAGCTCAGCTATTGTTACTGTTACTCTACTAGTCGATTTATCCACGCTAATACGGTCATTTAGATCCAGACCATATGGCAACGACAACTCATATAACAACAGATACTGAGCGGCTAAATTACGATCCTTTGGCAATTGATACCAACTCGGATTATCATTATGCATGTTTTTATTGAGCCGCTTAATAATATCCGAATAGCTGTACACATGATTAACTTCGGGCAAATGACGTAACCACTCAGTGAATTTTTCAACATTTTGTAAATATTCAGGTTCACTGACACCACCGGGTGATTGAGCGGGCAATGAAAATTCAACCCGATAAAGTCCCGTTAAATTGTCCATCGCAAATTCTGCATCCTGACGAAATTCCATTTTTTCATCAAAGTACTTTACCCACTGGTCATTAAGCTCAATCCTGGGAATCATTGCGACCAGTACAAGAGCAATAACACTGCTCACTATTAAAATAGATCGATATTGCCATGTTACAAAATTTGCAATCCGCAACATCAAAGAAGGTGAAGCCGTTGTTGCATGGGCGACATGTATAATTTTAAATGGAAACACCGAAATCACCGCAGGTAAGAATGTTAAAGACAATAACCAGGCAGCAGCTATACCCATCGCGGTGATATTACCCAAAAACCAAAAAGGTGGAGACGCGGCAAAATTTAAACTCAGAAACCCAATGATTGTTGTAATGCTGGTAACACTGACTGGCAAAAAATTAATACGAATACTTTCTTTTAAACTAGTTATTTTATCTTTTCCTTCACGCATTAGCCCTAACATCGTAACCAGGATGTGCACACTATCAGCAACGGCTAACGTTAGTATTACAGTGGGTGCGGTCATGGAAATAGGATCCAGTACAATTCCAAGGTGGCCAGCCATACCTACTGCAGCCACTGTTGAAAACATAATAACTAGCACTGTCACTAACATGCCAAAGAAGCTACGGAGTACTATTAAAGTAACTAGTATTAATAACAGATACATAACCGGCATCAGTGTCATCGCATCAGATTGTGCAACAGCAAAGAACGCATTATTTAAAGGGGAAATACCAGTGATAGCCACTTTAACACCGGCATAATCCCCTTCAATTTCTTTTGCAATTCGTTCAGCCACGGCCATTGCATCAGGTAATTCTGATAAATTCTTTTCCGGGAAATTCATAGTGACATTTATACCAGTTGTTTTTCCATCTGCTGAAATCAATTTACCATTCAATAGTGGTTCATTTAGCGCAATTTTTTGTTTTTCATTTAACTGTTCTTGTGACAATGACAAACCATTACGATATAAATCTTCAACTGTTAAATTATCGCCATTAGCCCAACTATTTTGAAAATTGCTGACTGAATCAACTCGAGTAGCAAAAGGTATTTGCCATGACTTCTCGGTAAGCTTTTCAATTGCCGCCGCAGTCTTTGGAGTGAAAACTGTTTCACCTTCGCCTTGAACTACAAATAAAATATTATCTGTCTTGGAATAGGTTTTTTGGAACTCATTGAATGCAACCAACTCTGGATAATCCGAACTAAAAAAAGACTGGTAACTTGTGGATATCGTTAAGTTACGTGCACCTCCTCCTACCAGTACAAGTAACATGAGCGTCGCAAGTATCACTAACCATCGCCAACGTACAACTTTATTGGCAAGTGTTTCAGCCATACGATCTGTTCTGGATAATTTATTATTCATTGTTAACCCTCTTGTTATGATTTTTTTGTCTTCATCTAAAGATAAACTCGCTATCTTTGTTGCCTGGCTTTCTTGCTGTTACAATCCACGTTGCCGCTCCCAAATTAACCCCATCTTCAGTCTCGTAAGGCGCAATTTCTTCGAATAAATCAGTAATAATGTGGCCCCGCGTTGCGCTTCTAAATTCAAGTGACTCAATTACACAACTCGCAGGTCCCATGTGTGTCAGAAATGTCACTGCCTCATCAAGGTCTGCACCAATATTAAATTGAGTTTCGTAATTCTGAATAGAAATATCAATAAACCCTGCCACCTCGAGAATATTTTGTACTCTCTTCGGATCTCCAAAAGAAAAGGCATCTGGCTCTTCCGTGTTGGATGGCGGTGGTAATGAAATATGATTTGCTACAACTTCGAGAGCCAGACTAACCCATTGATTAGCTGTTATCGATTGCCAGCAAATAAACACTAAACGCCCATCAGGTTGAAGTGTTTGTCGGATGTTCGTGAATGCGGCTATTGGGTTACTAAAAAACATAACGCCAAATCGTGAGTAAGCGACATCAAAAATATTAGGCACAAATTTATGTGACTGGACATCAGCACATTCAAAACTCAAATTATGTAAATACCCTTTTTTATCTCTGCTCTGGCCAGAATTACTAACCTCATTTAAAATCAAATTTGATATATCAATGCCATGTACGTGTCCATATTTTCCAACTAAGCGCGCAATATCAAATGTTGTATCGCCACAGCCACAGCCAATATCGAGTACCCTATTGCCAGCATCAATTGATGCAGCAATGATGGCTTCTTGACCGAATACACTCAGTCCTTTTTTTAATATCTCCTGAAAACGTAACCACTTACGTCCTCCCTGGCCACTCCAGAATTCGTGCATATCAATATTCGTTACTGCATTCATTGCCTTGTTTCTCTTAACCTATATCCATTGGCAAGGATGCATCGTTACCCCATTCAAGCATTGAGCCGTCATAAACGGAAACATTTTCATAGCCCAATAAAGTTAGTGCGAATGCATTGTTTGATGCGGCTACACCAGCACCACAATAAGTAATGATGTGTTCAGCACTATCGACACCAACATCATCAAATTTTTTGTGTAATTGTTCGGCGGGTAAATAACAACCTGTATCAGAATCATGTAAATCTACAAAGGGCACATTAACACTGCCAGTTATTCGGCCCTTGCGCCCAAAAGCCATTTCACTGAGACCTGTAAACATTGGATACGGGAGTGCATTAACAATTCGAATTTCATTTCTACCTATCGCAGCTAATACCTCGGTTTTGCTCACAAAAAGACCTGGACGCGATCTTGATGTTGATGTAAATGTACCTGGCTCATATTCACATGCCGCATTCGTAATTGCTCGCCCTTCCTTTTTCCACTTTGCCCAACCACCATTTAAAATCGCTGCATTCGTGAAACCATACGCACGTAACATCCACCATACCCGAGCCGCCCAGTTCGGTTCAGTTGTACTATAAAGTACAATTTGACTATTATCGTTGATACCGTAGTTTCGCATCGCTTCGATAAATTTATTTTCAGGTGGTGACATCAGAGGTAAAGCTGATGACTCGTCGGATAAATCATTCAAGATGTCAATAAACTCTGCCCCAGGAATATGTCCCCTTTCAAAATTTTTGAGGCCACTTTGATAGGCGAATGGAATTTGTTTTTTTTGAATAGTGTCAGGATTCGGCGTAACATTGACAGTACAATCGAATAGCCTTAAATTGTCAGCATATAGATGCTGCGCAAGCCATTCTGTTTCAACTAAGTATTCAGGATGTAAATATTTTTCTTCAGTTACCGCCATGTTGTGTACCCTCTTCATTTATTTCGCTGGTAGATACCAGCTCAACATAAAAATCATCTTAGACCACGCATAAGAAATTGATAATATGTTCATAATGAATATGATTTATTCATTTTACGAATAAGTACTTAAATCGTCACAACTAGACGTATTGATGAAGAAAATTTCTTTAATTAATAAATATGCAATTAATATAGAGAGGGTAACAAATAGAAATTATGATATAAGCGACATTTACATAAATAATCTAATTGTTAGGGAAGGGTAATATAGGCAGGAAAAAATTAAAAATAATACATAACTCAAATATCTAATTTGACTCTAGCTTGAAACGAATAAAATCGATAAAACATCGAACCTTGGCGGGTACAAAGCGTCTTCCCGGATAGACCGCATGGATATCTAAAGGCGTTGGAGTATACTTATCAAGAATCACTTTCACCTGTCCATTATTAATATATTTATCCACTAACCACCTCGGAGTAACCGCAATTCCCTGACTGGCCAGTACAGCTTGACGAATTGAACGTGGGTTATTGACACTAAAGCGGCCCTTTACCCGTATCTTTTCATTTCCATTTGGGCCGGCAAAGTGCCATTCGTTTATGGTTGTTAGTAGCATATATACGATACAATTGTGATCTTTTAAATCCTGTACACAACCTGGTTCACCGTTTGCTGCAAGATAGGCTGGACTAGCAACAGTCACACGCGGGCTATTTCCAATCTTACTCGCAATCAGAGTCGAATCTGTCATTGGACCAACTCGAATAGCCATGTCCACTCCATCTTTAACTAAATCAACATAGTGATCATCCATGATCAGATCAATGTTCAACTCAGGATACATGGCCAGAAATTCCCACAAATGCGGCACAACCTCAAGTTCGCCAAACGTAACCGGCGTATTAATTCGCAATGTACCCGTTGGTTGAGATTGTTGATTGCTTAAGGTTGTCTCCAGCTCCGTGACTTCATCTAGAATGTGTAAACAGCGACTATAATATTGCTTACCAACGTCTGTTAAATTCAATTGACGTGTACTGCGATTAAGAAGCTTTATTGCTAGATGTTTCTCAAGTGCGGCAATGTGCTTGCTAACAGTAGGTTGAGAAATTCCCATCTCACGTGCGACTTCTGAAAAATTCCCAGTTTCGGCAACCCGACGAAACACCGACATTGATAATAGTAAATCCATAGATTTTACTCATTTATTCATAATACGAATAAATGTAATGCTTTAATGGATCATTATCAACTGTTACTTCGCAGTTTATTCTTAGCTTGACAAATTAATCTTCGAATAACGAGACTTCGTGTATCTTATACATAAAATTACACCGTCAAACACATTATAGAATATATATACCAATTGATTGTATGCTTTATAAAAAACGCAATTTAAATAACAGATTACTTTTAATACAACATCAGACCGACATTATTGAATCTATGTAAGTACACATCAGGCATCAAATTACTAAATTCTTCATTTATCATATATGGCATTATTATCATTCAACGCATATTCTGTACCAAAAGAATTATTACGAAAACCAGGGGAACGTTTTTTCATCTGAGTTAAGTTTTTTCATGCTAGCTTTACCGCCTTTGTAGCAATATAACTATCAATGTAGGCATCAAGTGGCCCTCCATTTGACTTGTCCTCATAAAACCCCATAAGGGCAAAACCCACATCTATCTGACCCTGAATTTGATCATGAAGAGAATGGCCGAAACATACAGGGTCATCACTTTCAAGAATAAGATTCTTTAGGTCGACTTCGGACAGGTCTTTTGTATCGGAGTAGGGTATACTGTGCTTTATTTCAAGCCTACCACCATTCCACGCCTTTAAATCAAAAATATACATAATCGGGTTCGCAAATCCGGATAACAAAGTACCGCCTGGTTTAAGTACTCGATATGCTTCACTCCATACAGGTAAAATAGTATCAATGAAACAATTTGAAGTTGGGTGGAAGACCACATCAAACTTTTCATCCTCGAAGCGAGAAAGGTCTTTCATATCTCCAAGTTCCAAAGTAATGGCTAACCTCTCTCGATATGCCACATTCTGATCTTGTTCTAATTGTTTTGGTGAATTATCAAGAACTGTAACTATTGCTCCTGCAGCGGCTAGAATGGGTCCTTGTTGTCCTCCTCCTGATGCCAGGCATAGTACAGACTTTCCAGAGAGTTTTGATGGGAACCATTTACGAGGTACAGGTTTATTTGGAGTCAGTACTACACTCCAGTCACCATTACGTGCAGCGGCAATAGTTGGCTCATCTACAGGTGTTGTCCATTTATCTTGCTTTTCAACTAATTTATCCCACGAATTTTGATTGTACTTAACTGTATCCATGTAACTTGTGCTCAGCTAGCATAGCTTAAATAACTTACTCATTTTTCATTGACCGGTTTTTAGCCGATGAAAAAGAGTCAACGTTAATTTGATTGTCATGTGCCCGATACCATTGGATAGCCTTGGCTTCTTGGTACTTAACAAAACTGTCTTTGCCATCGCAATATGCGTCGATATCATTTTTACACGCTTTAGCCAGTTTCTGTTTAAGCTCCTGATATTCTCGCATTACGTCAGAATGAACAGCCAAGTAGTTACGAAAAGCAAGATGTCGTTGGATATTGGGGTCACCAACCTTAAATGCATGTATTTGATGAGTTCTGTGGTCACCACCTTTTCGGTAATAGCGCCTACCCGCTATCCCAAACTCATCCATCACTTCATAACCCAAATTTTCAAAATTATTTGAAGCTGCATCTAGTTTTTCTAGAGAATCCGATTCAATAATAATATCGATGATTGGTTTAGCAGCCAGTCCTTTTACGGAAGTACTGCCAATATGATGGATTTCCAGGATAACATCACCAAGAGCTTCAACTAAACGGTATTTTTCCTGTTCATACTCATTAGCCCAGTCGGAGTTGTAAGGAACGACTTCAATTATCATTATTCTCGACTCGATTATTATCTGCTGTCCGCATATGGTATAAAGTGCGTGAAGCGAGCTGCATAAAAATGGGCCGCAGGTTCAGAGTCGATTGGAACAAATTGCTAAAAAGCGGTCTATAATATTTTATATGCAACTTCATTTAATACGGCTCCCGACATGCTTTTTGTTTGCCCTTCATGAAATAGAACACCTCCCAGGTGCTCCGCAATTTTTCTGCTTGCTATGTTATCTTTGTCACATGGGTATACCATGTGACAAAATTCAATATTGTTCCGTACCCAATCTGCGAAATATTTAATCGCTTCTTGACCATAATGATTTCCGTGCGCGTTCTTTTTTAACCAAATGCCTAGCATTGGTTCTTTTGGGTTTGATCTTCCGTGTAAACCACACACGCCTAGAAATTCTCTAGTCACATTATCCAGGATTATAAGTATAATCTCATTACCATGTTCCATATTTGTAATGCTATTCTCAATGAAGGAATCTGTCTCCTGAATACTTTTAGGAGTTGTCGGGATCATATAGCGTGTGATTTCATCAGTGAACTCTCTATATATGACTTCAGCGTAACCTTGAGTAATTGAGATTAACAGAAGTCGTTCGCATTCGATATCTAAAGAATTAAAATCCAATTTAGATTTGGTTTGCACAATATATCCTTTTCTTCTTCTAACGTCCGTTTATTCGGATGGAGTGGAAACGCAAAGTGTGGAACGTAGTTCCGACATGACACGTTTATAAGGCATTTGTTAGGAATTTATGCCTTGGAATTGGTTCCAGGTTTGGCTCGATAAATGACTTGCGTGCTTGTTCAGAAAAAAGCACTTCTCCTGAATAATGGGTCATCATAATTTTTGAGTCTAGTATTACTGTGTTTTTATCAATGAATTCGTCGGCTGATTCAGCGCATTCCGTACCGTTCATGAAATGATGGACAGCCAAAATCCATGCTTCTGTTAGTGTTTCATGATACTTCTGAGATGGATCAACACCTGCATGCTTTAGTAAACTAGTTAATGTATTTCGCATAAGTTGAACCGATACGTCTGTACTATTTCCTGCAAGATAGACATACGCCAAGCGAATGTGTGCCCTATGATCAAACTCACTTACAGGAAATTCACAAGATTCAGCTTGATATTTGAACTTTTGATCTTCTTCTGATATTAAATGTTTCATTAAGAGAGCTCCTAACGCTATTATTCTCACCAATTGTTAAACGAAATTTTATAACAAATTACTGTGCATAGATTGAATAAAAACGACAATTTTCTAGCTAAACTCAAAGAGCCAAAATATGCCGATTTTTGGCGTTATTTTCAGCGATATGCTAAATCCTTACACAAATTTCTTTTGTAGATAATGTCGCTGAAGCTTACCAGCGTAACCCGATAAACTGCCAAATGCTGTATATCCTAACTTTTTATAAAAGTCTAGCGCTTGAACACTAAAGGTATCAAGGGTTGAACCTATGCAGCCTCTACTAATAGCTTCTTCTTCAGCTGCAAGCATTAACTTGCTACCAAAGCTTTTGCATCGCTCGTTCTCATCGACCCATAAATATTCAACATGTAACCAACTCCAAAACGTTTTGCCCGTTAAGCCCGCTATAATTTCTCCTTCAGCATTTCTAAAGTAAAGTGAAATTGGCTTAAATTTGTTTTCTACGAACTGGAGATTATATTGACGAGTTTTACTAATGACGAACGCATCATCTTCTTCTCTTGGACTTTCTGTTATTTCAAGTTTCATAATTTTTACATTTAACACTCGATTTAACTAGGAGACGTGTCTTTTACGCCGATCAGGTTAAATAATGAAATGGACGCCTCTCTTTCTTAATTTGAACCTGTTTTTCTATACGTCTTAAAAAATTTCAGCTTATCAGGATTTCGGAGTGCATGTATTTTTGTAATCATCCGTTCTTCAATCACAAAATTAAACGCAGTTACTGGTTTTTCGTCGATCCAAATAACAACACCAGGAGCGCCATTAAACCAGACATGAGTAACCGCTGTATCCGTAGAATCAGACTCTGAAAAACTGGGGGTAATGACATTGATAAGGAAAGTTGCAACACTATCCAGACCTTCTAATATCTCGCGGGCTGCGACTGCCTTACCACCTCCATCAGCATGAAATACGACATTCTCTTTCAACAAAGACACCAATCCGGACATATCGCCATTTTTAACAGCGGCAAAAAAGGCCGATACTATTTCCAGATGCTCTTCCTTACTTGGGTTAAATTGGATAACATCTTTATCAATTTTTTCGCGGGCACGGCTGGCCAGTTTTCGACAAGAACCCCCTGTCTTGTTCAGTATTTCCCCGATTTCATCAAAATTATAATGAAACAGATCATGCAGGATATACGAAGCCCGTTCTCCAGGCGAAAGCTGTTCTAATAAGACTAGCAAGGCCATTGTAATAGATTGATCTAATTCATGTACGTTTTCTGGCGTCTCACTATCGGCAATATAAGGCTCTGGTAACCATGGACCAGTATATGATTCTCTTTTTACTTTGGCACTTTTTAAATGATCCAGCGCCATCCGTGTCGCCACAGTTGTTAACCATGAAGATGGTGATTGAATGGTATTATGATCAATTTTCACCCATTTCAAAAAAGTCTCCTGAACAATATCTTCGGCTTCTAAAGTTGAACCGGTGATCCGATACGCCAGACCAGTTAATTTTAATCGGTGCGATTCAAAAGTTTCCAAAGCTGTCGTTAACATCCTCGCCTCTTAGTTAATTTGCTTCACAGTTCAGTTCATTACGTTGTAGCATCATTATTATTCACACTTCAATTTCGATCAAACTACAACTTTTTGTATAGCCTAGCGCTCTTTTGATGGTTGGGAATACTTTAGCAGTGGCAATACATATACCAAACTCTAACAAGCTACCTTTGTCATACCGGCTAGTTATTCTATCTATCAGTTTAGTATCAACAATATCATTCGATGCAACATATCGTGCATAGTCATAAACGTCTTTTAAGGCGTCTGGCAATGTACTACCACCCTTTAAAGCAGCCTTGATTATCGACTTTGAGGCACCGCCTTCCAGAGCCATACGCACATTAAGTTGCAAGCACTCGCCACAATCCTCGACCTGCATTGCAGCTAATTTGGCAACCCAATATTCTTCTGCATCCAGCTTTTCCTGGTGACCAGAAAGCGGCAAAAAATTGCTAAACTTGGCAAACCCATCAGGCGAAGATTCAAGTAATTCACGCATGTAGGTGCAATCGTATTTATAGTGATTCTCAAAATCATCAATCATTTTTTGATATTCGATCCGGCTCATGAGTCTAATTCCTCTAGTTATTTAATGTCTGTATCTATAAGACGATATAGTCGAGAAAAGTGTGACAAACATTAATTGCTTTGAAAAATAGATAGATTTAACTATAGTAAAAACAACGAGTAAATTAAGAGGAACGATTGCCCTGTCCGAAGATAGTCAACACTCAAACTTACTAAGCCGTTGCATACTGATGACTGAGGTGGTTTAGCTAGAAATTTTACTCATTTTACATTTCTCATCTCGGAAACTTACCCGTATATGTAACACTCTTGCATTATTTATGATGATAATTTGCACTAACATCACTAACTTAATGAGGCACTACTAACTTACGTTGACGTCGAGTATCTTTAAGTACAACCCAAATACCCCAAACCCCTGGAATCAAAGGTGCCAGAGCTGTCCACATGCCGGGGAAATAGTCGTACCTTCCACCATGCAACATGATTTCACGAATCGGAAATACTATTAGATGAGTTGGTTCTCCCAATAACATGCCACAGAATACAAACCAGGAGACAAAACCACCAAAGGGGTTACGCTTTGCGATCGCGAACGCACCGGCAATCCAGATCAACGGAAAACCAAGTCCGAGCGACCACAGGAATTCTTCCGTTGTCCATATCCCATCAGCGATTGCGGCAATCCGGTTACCGAAATCAAAGGCATATTCTTCAGCAATGTGAAACATCAAAAGTGCCGCCGTAAGTAAGTATGGTGGTAGCAACAGCTTCGGATCGGTCGGATACTTCAGGCTAGTGCGTATCCATAATATCCAGCCGGTGGCCAGAGCACCAAAGCCTATGACAATGGTCGGTATCCAGTCCGCAGTCAGGTGTAAATGGCCAGTAAAACCCATCGCGATGAGGGCGGTAAACACAACGTAAAACTTTTCCCATGTGGTCATGATACGGTTCCTTCTTTCAATTGATGTACCCACAGAGCACGCGTCCCCACTAAGCCAAGCGCTATCATGGCTGGTGCCGAGAACATACCGGGAACGTAACTATATCCACTTGTTGCAAATAGTGGCAAAAGGTAATGGCTGGCAGGAAAAAGAATGCTCCACAGAAAAAGCCACCATGCCATAAAATTACCCAGTCGATTATGGTAAAAGAGACCAACGGCACCCCATAGATATAATGCAGTCGGTATTAAGACGAAAGTGAGAATAAACCAGTATTCAGTAAAAATTGCCGGCTCACCAAACGCCTCCGGAAATAAAGCCACCATCCGGTCTGCATAGGCTCCATAATGAAGCTCACCTGCATGTAGTAACATGGCGATAATGGCAAGAATATATACAGGGATGACCCGTCGCTTCGCTGGCTGTTTGTAGGTTGTTAAGTACCAGACGAACAAAGTGATGACCGTATTAACTGTCAGTAGTGTCCCTGGAATGATGTGAAAATAAATAAAGACAGCGATGAGGATTGTGCCAGCGATCGCTATCACAGCCACGATATTTACCCAGACCGGTGGAGCGAAGTACATCGGCTCATCGTCCAACAGGTATGCGGGAGGATCCAGCGGTGCTGAAATACGGGTATTTTTTTTATATATCATTGTAATGGTTCTCTCCTCTACTTGGGTTGATAGCTGATATTCTATTCACAAAAACAATAATGGGATCATAATGTGCGCCGTGCAATGCATCATAACGATGAATGTGGGGCTTATATAAAAAAAAGCCAAACCCATTATACAACCAGGCACTATAAATCTTGCCATAAAGTAATACGCTGAAAACGCTTCTCCCGCACTGCCTATCTCATGCAGTAAAGCGAATAACAAGGCAACGACAAGAATAGTGAAAATTCCCGCATAATGGACTTGCATATATTTTAATGAAGAAATAAATATTAAGGGTGTCAGGCCCAAACGAAAAATCAATTCCTCACTAAAGCCGGCTGACATGCCAAGCAAGTAGCCCGGTTTAACGCTTTCTTCAGGAGGTATGAACGTAGGCATGTTCGGCCCAACAATTAATCTCATTGTTAATATTAAAATGATAGCTGCGGTTAGACCATAAGCTGAATGTTTGAATGATTTAAAAATGATGTCTTTTGTTGGGTGTTGGATGCCACACCAGAGCAGCAGCATTGCCAGTGACAAGACGATGGATGACCAGAGTGTAGCCTGCTTCGGGAATATCTTCAGGATAGGATCGGCCTGGAACCACTGCGCATCACTGCTGGCTTCTGCCAAGAACATAAATACAATGAGATACAGCGTGTAGACTTGTATACTAATAACTGCGCCGGTCAGGTCTCCAAAAAGTTTATGTGTATCTGCGTATTGCTTCACTTTGTTTACCCTGACCGGCTAACCTGTTTATATTGACTTTCAAAATCATCAATCATTTTTTGATATTCGACCCAGCTCATATGTATGTATTAGTCCTCTAGCTGTTTAATGTATGTACTTATGACGACCTAGCAGAGAAAAGTGTGACACGCACTGATTCCCTTGAAATATGTATGAGAAGAATCCAGGTTTTACCGGAAGAAGTCCACATTGAACCCATAAGTATCTACTTAAATAAAGATAATCTGTTTCAATGGCTAGAAGGTATCTAGTAAAGCATGGGAATTCCATTTCCTAAATTTCGTTGTACTACATACCTGACTACATATCTGACCTATGCCAAAAAGTTGAAAGTGTAATAGTTAACATTTTTCTAATAATGCCTTGGGATCAGTAGAAATGAACTCAACTTCAAAAGCACTACACTCTGATTCATCAATGGGTTCCCACATACTGCTTGCCAATTCAAAAATATGTTCGGGAACTTCCATTGAATAGGTACTCGATTTTTCTTTATTTCGGTTTAGTACACGCTCTCTTCGAATTTCGCGTGAGGCATGAAGCACATAAATTTTCAAGTTGTAGCCTGCGGATTCTACGCGTTTATAAAATTGCTGGCGCTCTACATATTGAATTAACCCGAGCTCCAGAATAACATCAGTATCGTTTTCAATTAATTCACAAGATATTTTCCACATCTGTCCAAGGCAGCGATCCTTGCGTTCAAGATACCATTGGATATTGCCAGTTGATGGCCGATCCGGACTATAAAGCGTAGCCATCCAATCATCCAGAATTAACCTGGGCGCTCGATGCTCCTGACTTAATCGTGCTGCAAACGTTGATTTACCGGAACCGACCGCTCCTTCGATTAGATGTATATAAGGCACACTTCTCTCCCTAACCTGACTTATATTTTTTTGCGATAGAAATGCCTTGATATATATTTTATCCAGGGGGTTCTATTTAGTTATACCTGTTCATTCTGTTTCATAAAGAAGACTAAGGGTATGGCAAATGGGCCCATCAGAACAACGACCAATCTCCGCATCAAAGTCGGCTTTACATGACGAATTTTTGCAATATAAATACAAATAACTGCACTAAAAAGCCAAATTAAAGCTGGAATATATGCACTCATTACACTATCTCCATTTTTTATTAACATCTTTTTTTGACAGACACATATCGATCAAGTTCATCCGCTCTATATCGCAGAGCAGTGCCGAGCCATCAGGTTAGATACTGCCAACTTGATAATTAATTACTCTTCTTTCACTTCTTATTGATTTTGCAAAAGGCTTAATTTTTATGTGTTTTGGATGCAGGTAATAATTTTCCAATGATTCTATATTTTTGAATTCTGAGTATAAAATTACATCAGAATCATCTTTCCCACTCTCACTGTCTTTTATATTTACACCGACCTCAAGCAAAAGCATACCAGGTATTATTCCATTTAGGCTTTCTAACTCTTGCTTTAATCGAAGTGCATTATCCAGCCGTGAATTACCATTCGCCTCATCCTTTAGTTTCCATAGAACAATATGCTTAATCATTACGTTTTATTTCCAAATAAGTAAAACTTATACATATACTAAATTGGCATCCAATGTTTCCACACTGCTTGTCATAATTAAATAAATGCATTTAACTAATCCAAGCATATCATTGAAGCTGGTTAAAAATTCTTTCTCAGAAATCCCATTAACAATATTATTGATAATTAATTTTTTGGCTAATTGTATGTCTTTCACCAGGATCGAAATATTATTCCTTAGAGCATCTAATTCTTTTTGAGTAGCTAGTCCTTCCATTCTCTTCTCAAAGAAATCTAATTCATCATTTAACAAACCAACTTTCATTTCATTATCATGCAGGTTGTTAACAATAGACGGGAACTCATCGTTAAATAACAGTTTAATGTGGGTTAAAAGATTTAAAATCTCGTCACCATTAGTTATCCCTATTTGAAATGGAAAAAATTGTCGATATTTTTCAAATGCAATCTCAGTTTTATCTCGATTTTTCAGTTTATCCAGAATTTCTTGAGCTTCCCTGATGGCTAATACATGGTCTCGATTCACTTCACTTATGCTTAGCATTGCCCTATCAAAGTGGCCCTGTTTTCTTTGGCTCAGTGATCGCGAAACTTTACCAGCAAGAGTTTCTTTATTGATTAAATGTAAAAAATCGCAAACCAATGCTTTATCACATTTTGACAAGCTCAGGTATTTAAAATCAGATTCAGAATATTCTTTAGTTATCATCTTTCTTTATCTAATTAACATCACTTTCTTTGAACTGGTGCTGCAGTAATTTAAAGAGCAGCTCACATATAGGTAGCATTTAAAGGTGGATTGAAACGCCAACAAAAAAAGCATCTCCGTCACTTTTAACATTAATATTTTTTCCGGCAATATCATCATCTATATCAAGATTGAAATACTTATATTCCAACACCAGTCCTATACTATCATTAAACTGATATTCCACACCGGTAAAAATTTCGTACGAAAAATATGATGCAATATCATCATAATCATCTGCAATTTCACCATTTATATTGGCATCAAATTTAATACTTGCAAATCCTAGCCCGACACCAATAAACGGCCTTAACACACTATCATTACTGAATATTTTTTGAGCAATAGCATAAAAATGGGAGGCATCAGAATCGCCACTATTATTAGTGGTGGTGACAATATCTTTTTTATATGAGAACACCTCTCCTCCAACCGAAAAGCCATTATCGAATTCATATAAATAGGTAAAGCCAAGTGATGCACTTTTATCGTCATCAAAATCAAAAGTATTGTTTTGTACTTTATGATTTGAATTATCACTCCAGTCAACAATGCCGATTTTAGGTATTAAAACATGTTCCCCTGCAAACACAATAGAATTACTCAAGCTAACGAACAGAAATATTACTATTAGAACTGATTTTAAAATGTTATATCGATTTTTCATTTTATTCCTTTAATTTTTGTACGAAATATAATTTTTACATTCAACCTTACTTAGAATAAATATTTTTATAAACAATGTCTTTTCCATGTTTGCTTTATTTTATTCCGTTCTTGCTTTTTTCTACTTACAAAATATCATACTGTCTTTACGGTTAATCATATATCAGGCATCGTTTTTCTCAATATAATTCTTCATGGATTTAAATATTTCATTCATGGATTTATCTAAATTGTTTTTCATCACTAGCTTATCAAGGAGAGTACCTAAAATTCCAAATTTAACCTTATACTCTATGGTTTGACTCACAACTGTTGCGTTATTAACCCTTTCCACCACGGTTTTCCAATACATAAATTCCAAAGGCCAACTATGCTCATACAATTCCATTGAAATGAATTTACCATCTTCAAAGCCGGTTACTCTCTCACGAATCTTACCTTCTTTGCCAATATCGCATTCTCTTGCGGCACCTACTCCATTATGCTCAGTAGAAATGTAATGTGCACTAACTACGCCTGGATTGTATTTTTCTACCAATTCTAAATTCGCTAATGTGGAGAATACCTGACCTTTAGATGCATTAATTTTAATTTCATGTTTTAGAGTTGTCATATCTCCTCCAATAAAAGTTAAACCAAATAAAATCAGAAGAATACCCATTATTACTCCCGCGATTTTTCCAAATATTTTCATAATAAATATCTCCTATTTTTCACTTAAAATAATTTTTATGGGTTATTCTGTTTAGCATTGTTAAGAGGCTCAGGTACACACTAGATTTCAGTACTTGCTTTGACAGCAATTTTTCGCTTAGGGTGAGCCAAATTCAACAACACCTTATTGTGGTGGTCAATAATTATTGCAGCCAAAAGATGCGAATCTCCAGTCGTATGTGCATCGCTTACGAGTGTAACTGAATATCCTTTGCTTAAAGCAGAACGACACGTGGTATCTACGCAAAGCTCTGTTTGCAACCCTGCTACAAAAACATGTCCAACATCATTAACTCTCAGCACATTATCTAAAGTTGTTTCATAGAAAGAGTCTGAGGCTTCTTTTTCAACGAATAAGTCACCATCTTTTACATCAAGTGATGGGTGTAACTTCCATCCAGAATTGCCTTTCATCATTGGCTCATATGTCGAATGGCAGTGCTGAATGAATACAATGACTCCATTTAGCTCTCTCACTCTTCTAATTGTTCGGTTGATATTTTCTAAAATTTCAATTTCAGAGTAAGCTCCCGCCACAAGTCCAATTTGGACGTCCACAATTAAAGCTGCTGTTCCACTCATCTATTTTTGCCTCCTAACACTCGAGTTAACTATGAGGTGTAACATTTTCACCGATCTAATTTAACGATTTGGTAGTAGTAATCTTTAGCCGCAATACTTTATTATCTATTTATCATGAATCTTTATAGCAATGCTTCAAAGCCATAACTCGAATAAAATCTATGATTAATAGAGTTCTCTTTAAAAACTACAACTTAAAAATATCCATGAATCTAGGAAATGAAAAATGATTTAATTATTTTGCTGTAGATGGCTTGATTTTAATCACAGTCGCTTGTTAGGCAACATGTTCAAGCTTGCCATATATGAGCGCAATGGCGATACCCGAGAGTGAAAACTGAATGGCATAGTATACACTTTCAACAACAAGCCATGTAGGCAAAGAAGATACTCTTTGCTTTGCAGCTTCCGCTATGACTGCACTGCTAGCAATAAATAATCCCATCAGCAAACCAAACTTGATACCTTCATATACAGGGCTGCCACTTGTAGCGATGAGTGGATATAGGTAAGCCAGAACTCCACCCTGTATCAACATTGCAGTGAAACCGAGGGGGATAATTGGGTCGTCTATACGCGAGAAGATTGCAAGCTTTGCGTACAGATCTTTGAAGGTAACCAGGTGCCAGACAAAGCCCATAGCGAACGTGATTACAATATACGCAAACCAACTACCGAAAAATTGAGTAGTAAACATAATTCCTCCAGCTAAAATATTATAGTAATACCAAAGTTTTTAATAAAGGCTCTGGCGCTAGTGTCACAATAAACAAAGCGAATGTCTTGACTTACTAGTTAGCAGAAAATTTTAGTCGCAGTATTTTATTCCCTGTTTCTTCATGAATTTTTTCCAGCACTACTTCAAAACCATAACTTAAATAAAATTTACGACCAATCAAGTTCTCTTCGAAAACTTCAACCTCAAGATCTCCGTGAAGCTCTTGAGCTTTATCCATTAATGCTTTACCTATCCTCTTACCATGATAAGCTGGTTGAAGAAATATTGCGCCGATTTCATTGCCTAACAAAGCCATAAATCCAACTACATGACCCTCTACTTCCACAACCCATGTGTCAGCATTAGGGATATAGAGAGAAGGAATATCTGCCCTTACCTGTGCTATAAAATCTTCTTTGAGAAAAGGATGTGCCACTTTATTCGCGCTCTCCCATGATGCCATCAAATTCTTTAAGTCGCTATTTTGGTACTGCCTGATACATTTATTCATTGTCATGCTCGCCGTCACTAATTGTTGAGCGAAATTTTATAGGAAGTTACCGGGATTTGATTGAATAAAAACGACAACTTTCTAGTTAAACTCAAAACCTCCATAGATATCAATAGCAAAATCTCTTCGCCTTGTATATTCACCCGGTGTTGTACCAATGGTATTTTTTAAATAACGAACTAAATGAGGTTGATCACTAAAGCCAAATTCAGTTGCTACATCAACCCAATTAATATCTCTATCTTCTAACAGGTATAAATAATTTAAGATTGCTTCTAAACGAATCATTGACTGACATTGTTTCAAAGTAAAACCAGTTACTGTTAAGAAGTTACGCTCAACTGTACGTTGTGAATAATGAACGGCCTGACCAATTTTAGCAATGGGTGTATTGTTTAACAAAGGTAAAACATGACGAACTAACTCAATGTGTTTATCATCATTGCTATTACACAACCAGGAGAACAATAAATGATCTAACCTATCGCAAACGACTTGAGGAGATTCCGCAGCTTTCGAGAGCTGTGCATCTACATTAAATGACTCTTCGCCAGCTAGCTCTTTGATATCAACCATCTCAATCTTGTCCAGCTTTGTGTGAGAATAGGCGCTGTTTAGCCCATATAACGCTCCTACCCTAAACTTTATTCCAATGACCAAAAATGGATTAGAATGGTCCATAATAAATGTTTTACGATGTGGAAAAATCCAATGATTCCCTCTTCCTTTTTGGTAAATAAAACCTTGATCGTATCGATATTGTTGGTGAGTACTGGAAAGAATTAAATGTGCAGATGGATCGGGGTTTAACTTTGGATAATCATTGCCTACATCGTTCTGTTCTTTTTCAAGAAACCAATAACACTCAACATACTTTGCCACATGTAAATCTTTAGGGGGGAATTTCCAGTTTTTCATTTAAACAGTCAAATGTTACCGAAGTATGATGTAATGCTAACAACACACATCAGTGGTTAAAAAAATAGCATGTGTGTTTTTCTTTAGTAAAATCACGATGCTTTTGGTAATCAACTGGATGCGATTGTTATGCATTATTCAATAATTCCCTTTGCTTTTAATGCTTCGTAAACCAGTTTCTGGCGTAACGGTAAATCCTTGTTATTTTTAGTTTCTATATTCATGGCAAAGAGCCATACATCACCTGGCGTTTCTATATAACCTATATACCAACCTATTTGCGGCTTCATTTTTGTTGCCCAGCCGGACTTAGCCCATAACGAATATGCCGATGTTTTTTCAATAAGCATTATTTCTCTTAGAGTTTCATAGGATGCAGAGTTGAATGGAAGACTACGTTGGCAAACCTTCTTTAGAAATTCCACTTGTTCTATAGCGCTAATTTGAAGTGAACCATCGAGCCAAAAAGTCGTTTCTTTGAAAGGCTTTGTTAATTCACCATAATTACTTTCCTTTATATAGTTGATATATTTTAACGAACCAACTTGACGTGCCAAGGCTTGAAAACACCAGACACATGAAACCTTGAATGCACTTTCCAGAGTTTGATCCTGATTCCAACTTGGAATACTGTAAATTTGTCCATCCCATTTAAAAGTATCTTCCTTTCCTGAGATTATCTTTTCTTCAAGCGCGATCAACGTATTCAATATTTTGAATGTAGATGCTGTTGAGTATCGCTGGTTTGCACGGGAATCATTGTGAATGAATGTTTGTCCTGTGTTTAATGAAGAAATTACTATTGTCCCTTCGATACTTTGATTGGTAAATAGCATAGCGAGCGCTCGGTCTTCAGCAAAGACTGGAAGACCGTGGAATAAAATTATAAAAGTGATTATTAGTTTAGCCATTTTCGTGTATTTATACATAATAATTTAAGTAAGGGGGCTTTTAAAAAGCATAGCACAGTGCCACTTTTTAAAAACATCAATTGAATTAGCCTTGTTAGCCAGATTAACTTTGTCCTACCAATGGTTATTTCCCTCCCAACCTCATCATTAGCTTTCGAAGCTTAACAAGCGGAATGGCAATTTTGGGTGCAGTGTAACAGACTGGTTTTTTTCTTATACATGATTCCAGATGGTCAACCGCCTTTTCAACGGTCATCATAAACGGTTTAAAATCACCCTTTGCCATTTTAGTATTGACGAAACCAAATCGTACGTTTGTTATATGCACACCGTTAGGATGCACGGCAAGCGCAAGCCCTCTTAGATAATTTGAAAAGCCTGCCTTGGACGCATGGTAGGATGGAGCATCAGCTGAAAGCAATTCATCAGAAAAACTTGAAACACCGATGAAATGGCCCTGTTTTCTTTTAACCATCTGAGGAATTACTCCTGCTGCTGTTCTTACCATGCCGGTAAAATTAACATCAATAACTTTAGATTCATTGCTCATATCCGAGAAATCTATCAGTTCACCGATACCCGCGCAGTAAATGCATAGATTCAACGAGTATCCCCGTAAAAGCTTGTCGAGCAACTCTGAATATTTACTATCGCTAACGTCGGCAACTCGGTGATGATAGTTTGTGTTTGTGATCGGTGATTGGCTTCTGGAAATTCCGATGATATTCCACCCAGCAGCCAGCAGTCTCCTCGTCGTTGCCAAACCTATTCCATCTGAATTACCAACCATTAACGCCTGTAGTTGCACCTGTACTTCTCCTTCATCCTTTGTACTTTATCATGATAGCACCGTATCAATTAGTCGCACGTAGTTTGCGTTGGCTGCATTGAATTGTTATGCACTGTGATTTCTTTAAGGGCCCTATTGTGCAAAATAATAGCAACCATACGCGATAAAAATTCCCCATATAGGCGCAAAAACTATGGTGTGAATTACAGCATTCGTTGACTTTTGAATTTCTAAAATAATGAATGGTACGGTTAAAATCACACCCACTAATATTCCTTTGAGCCAAATAGAAGTCCCTAAGTCTATAAAAGGCATCAGTGCGCCTACTGCAATCCAGTGACTACCAATGGCAGATAGAATAATTTTGTTCTTTTGGTAAGTTCTAACTAGCGCTACTTCCGCTATTGCAGCTACTAGTCCTATTCCTACACCAATAAGCATTAGCATGTTAACGATCCTCCTTATTTTTTGTTTACATAACAGTCATATTAACGAGACCCCCATGTCTCATCATTCCTTTTAACACTTAGATCACCCATGTATGGTCAATTAAAAACTTACCATTTTTATGAATAATTATCATTTCTGCCAGGTATTCACCACTTACTTTTGTGAATTTCTGCTTCCAAGTAACCATTGCTGATTCTGGTCTACGTAATACAGCAATCAGACTTCTTTCAGAAAAAAACCCTTTTTCTCTTTGATATTTTTCGCAAACATTACTTAAGTGTTCTTTTGTTACGATTTTTTTTAATCTTTCAGTAAAGTCTTGCACATGACGCTCATGGTCAATAGTGGTGGATGCATCCATTAGGTTGTCCATCATTGAATTTGCTATTTCAATTATTTTTTCTTCAGGTATTTCTTCAAAATTCATTATCCGTTCCTTATAGTGCTAACGTAAACTCAGTTACCGCGTGTTTTTTGCGGCCAACTGAAGGCTTGGTTATAATCTATTGTCATTTCCTAGGAATTGGTAGACCATGTTGTCTCAAGAACGTCAATTTATCCCAATAGCCTCTTTGGAAAACAATCAAAGAATCTACTATATGGAAAAAACCACATCCTCTCAATCCAAGCGGATCACGCCATTCCAAAATAGCCCATTCGCCATCTTCAAAAATATTTTCAATGATACAGATCATGTCTGTTTCAGAAAATATTTCTTCAAACATCTTCCGTATTGATTCACGACTTTCAACAGGTTGTTCCGCTACTTGATGATTAACTGCGTTTTCGCTGTATAAGCTTGCTAAAAGCTCTGCGTCAGCGTTGTTAAATGCATGGACAAATTTCTGTATAATGTCTTTAGGTTTCATTTTAATATAAGTTCTTGTTTCTATTTTTGATTATAAAGTTTAACTCATATACACAAAATAGTGTTGGCCGTTTTTTGGTTGACGCTCTTTTGTGTCAAATGGCGTGCTTGTTATATTTTTGGAAATTAGTCAGGATGGAATAATCCCAAACCTGTGCTTCGATGTATAAATGATATTTATAATTTGGTGTATCCATGTAAATATTATTCGAACTCCTAATTGCCACGCTTAATTTTGACACACATAACGTTTTGGTTAATAGACAATATTTCTTAGATTAGCTATAGCAACAACTTGATAACTTACGTATTGATTTAATCTCTTGTTCTTGTATTCCTAACGATTCAAGAAAATCTTGATGGGCTTCTGGTGACATTTTCTCAAACTCAATATGCCACCTTTCCATATCGCTATCATTTAATCCTGTCGCTTTCAGCAGTGAAATCCACTGATTTTTAGTCATTATCCTGGCGTTCTTAATTTTGTTTTTATTTCCCAGTATTTTAATAATCACACTTTGTTGATATCGCATATTTTGAATTTCTTCATTAATTTTAAATAAACGATTTTCAAGGATAGAAGATACTTTATTGTTATCCATTTCTAGAATGCTGGCAATAGACTCTAGTGATAGTCCAGTTTCTCGAAAATGTGTAATTTTTTCCATTTTTAATACGTCATTATCAAAGTACAGTCTATAGTTTGCTTCACTTCTTCCACTCGGTGAAAGCAACCCTATTGAATCATAATAAAGCAAAGTGCTTCGTGATATCGAAAATTTTTTAGCTATTTGTCCGATCGTATACATAATTAATTAGCTTAGTCCTATTTAAGCCCAGTTAGTCACATGCGGCTAACTGAACTGTCTTATTAGGTGGTTAATGATGATGAATTGCAGCTTCCTGCTTCATCAACTCATTACCATCAATCATTTTTCCTGTAGTAAGATAGTGATCAATTGCAGCTTTAAATTCCTCCATAAACTCATTGAAACTTTCATCTGTAAAATCATTCACAATTTCCTCCCCATCTGCGCTAAGCGCAGTTTGCTCATAAAAAACACTAGCACTCGTTGTTTCTTTTTCTTCTTTATCAAGAGTTATTACAAATTTACCGACTATGACCTCTGGAACAATCCTATACATTGCTACCTTGAAATTAACAGGATCATATTCTGTAACAACCCAAATTGCGTCGCTTGGTGTATCCGATTCGACAAAAATACATTCTTGTTCCATTACACCGGAGTTCGACACAACAAGTTTAGGATCCCAACCTGGAGTCCAATCATGTTCTCTAACTGGGCAGAGCAATGGGAACACTTCATCTCGAGTTCCCTTCCATATTTGTATACAACTATGATTTTTTCGTTTTGGTTGTATTATCTTCATTAGTATTTCTCTCTAGGTTATGGTATGTGACGATTTCACATCGTAAGAACCAACCCTAAAGTATAAAGCTATAGTCAGGTCAACCCCTAAAAATCTAACATAAAGCTCAGCGACGCAGATTGTCCGCGTCTGCTACAGCGTTATGTTCAGCATCAAGTCTCGAAAAAGGTGCCAGGACTTTGGCAACTGCTTGAATACTCATAGAGACATCGTCTTCATCTGTCATCCAATTCACTACACTAACTCGCATAGCCTTACGCCCTTTCCATGTCGTGCCACTGAAGAATACTTCGCCAGTTTCGTTGATCAAACGTATAACTCTTTCCGTCCGGCGATCATGATCTTCCTCACTGGCATCACGCTGCATATTGCAAAAACGTACCAAACCTTGATTGAGCGTTGGTTGCCACAGAACTTCTGCACCCGCTATATTTCCGATGCCTTCGACTATACGGAGGCAGTATTCACATGAATCATCAATGAGACGCTCAACTCCAGATTGACCGAGCTCACGTAGCGCCGCATAGACAGAAACACCTCGCGCCCGCCGAGACCATTCGGGATTCCAGTCTATCTGATCCCGGGCAGTTCCCTCTGTTTCTATATAAGAAGCAGTGATGGTCATCGAATGCCTGTGCGCATCGCGGTCACGAACAAATACCATCCCGCAATCGAAAGGCACATTTAACCACTTGTGCCCATCCATTGCCCAACTGTCGGCAAATTCAATACCTTTCGTGAAAAGTTTCTTGGTTTTACTTGCTCTAGCGAATAATCCAAAGGCACCATCTATGTGGACCCAAACACCTTTGTTTTTAGCAATAGGGATTAACTCTTCAAATGGATCGAATGCTGCGATATTTAGGTCTGCGGCATCCAAGACTAGAATAGCTGGACCTTTATGCTGATTGAGATTTTTCTCCAAAGATTTACATGTTATTCTTTCATCCGTATCTGTTTCCAGAGCAATTAAATTGTTCGTTCCAATTCCCAGAAAGCGGATCGCACGATCAATTGAGCCATGGCGATGCTTGCTAGTGAAGACCCGAATCGGTGGTGAGCCAATTAATCCATCTCTGTTGACATCCCAATTCTTGCTTTGTAGTACAGAGAATCGAGCGGCAGCCAGTCCTGTAAAATGGGCCATCTGACATCCCGTTGTAAACGCAACAGATGCATCCGTTGGTAGATCTAGTAATGATTTTAGCCACTCTCCTGCTACCTCCTCTATCACAGAAACTGCGGGGCCCGTGGCGAACAGGGCTGCATTTTGATCCCATGCGGATGTTAGCCAATCAGCGGCCAGGGCGGATGGTAATGCTCCACCAATAACCCAGGCAAAGAAGCGACCTCCGGCACATCCAAGCAGGCCATCTTCCGCAGCCCTAACAAGTTCATCAATCACCAGCTGTGGTTCAACGCCTGATTCGCTTAATCCGACATTCAGGCGGAGTCGCAACCCATCAAGCTCAATAGAAGCAAGCACTGGTTCTGTGTCCAAATTCAAGAGATAGTTTTCTGCGTGTTCTAGTGCACGTTTTAGAGTATCAATGGTCCTGGTTGCGTTTTTCATTTTATTTCCTTTACCGAACGAGACTGTAGAAAAACCCATAAACAAGTATTTTATGGAGCTTAAATTGAAATTGTAAAAATACCTATCCATGATATAAAAGTATTGATGAAACTTAATGACGCTGTAAATGCGAAACTAACGATAAAAATAATATTCGTGTTGAGATTAAATAATTTTAACCGCTTATATCGTCTCACAATTTAACGGCATGTCAACTTAGGGTTTTTCTACAGCCTCAACGAGACTGTAGAAAAACCCCTGAAATCGATAATTTTTCAATATTCTGCCGAGATGGATTTTTCTCTGTGGTAGATCTGATTTCGTTCATACGTTAATTAAAACCTTCATGGGAGATCTTTTAAAATATTTTCATAAACGTATCAAAAAATATTTTTAACAGTCTTAAATCGTCTCTAATTTAAATTCCTAAAATATCGAGGTTTTTCTACAGCATCAACGTTTTGCTAAGGGGCAAGCAGCCGTGAGTAAAACGAGCGGATGACCGTTTTCATCGTGGAATTGCAATATAACCATCTATATTACAAATTTTTTCTAGCCAGATCGTAATTTCAGGGTATCCCTTACTTAAACTCCACGTTCATTTTTGGACTTCATCTTTAAAATACATCAACTCGTATTTTCCATTTAGACCTTCTCCAACAGAAACTACTCTCCATCCTCTCGATAGATAAAACTCCCTTGCTTTAATATTTGGTTTCGAGCATTTCAAAGTTGCGGGCCTGTCAATTTTGTCGAGACCAACACGCAGTAACTGTGTACCAACACCATGATGGAACGATTCTGGATGGATAAACAGGTTATGGATATAATTTTCTTGCTCCCAAATGGAAATAAAACCAATTAATATATTTCTGTGTGTAGCTACCAAAATTAATTCACCTTCAGTATCACGATCGAAATCAGTCAATGTAAATAATGAACTATCTAACCAATAAAATGCGTGTTTTCTTGATTCATAATATATTTTACGCAATGCATGTCGATCATCCTCAGTAAATATCCGTATATTCATTGTAATTCCTACTATATAATGTTGAAAAAATCAACGTGAACATCATACCAGGTACTCTCTGGTGGCCACTCTTCATATTGTGGGACTCCCTCTGGAATGGTTTCCCAAGTTGCTTTTGAACCTACAAAAATATGCCTTTCTAGTGTTAAGTTTGGATCACCCTCAACACAGCCTAAGGTAATCCCATGCAGGTTACCTTTATAGGTACCACAAAGAGTTGATCCACACTTACTACAGGACTGCAAACCTGTGCCATTAATTGATTCATAACTTGTTAAATAGTTTTCACCAGATGTTGATGTAATTTCTCATTGAACTACCAAAGTATATGCAGATGTTTGTGAGCTAAAATCTTTTTGACACATGAAACCATGACAAGATCGGGCGTTTCGTAACGTCCCTTCGACCTTATACCTGGCAGAACCACAAAAACATAAGCCATTTATCATTATTAAATTTCCTTTGTATGCCTAACGTCGCGCATAACCACGCATTAGCCAGTCACAGTAGATGCATATTGTTAGGCCTTTAGTTAGTTCGGATAATCTACTCACGTTTTATTTCAGAAACTTTACCGTTAGAAAACTTTATATGATAAATAAAGCGTGATTCAGTACTATCATAAATCCATGTTTCTTCAGTTTCTGTTATTTCCTTTTGGTCACTAAGCTTTTTATCACTTACACTATACTTTCTAAACACCTTTGGATGATTGAATATCTCTCCAGGTTTTCCACATTTTCGAAAAATATCTATCTTAGAATCATTTACAGATGCGTGATAGCCACACTGACTATAGTTACCTTGTTTATCATTATCAAACCCATAAGATCCAGATTCAATTAAGACTAATTCATTGTTTATAAAACTAAGATATTGTATAAATTTATGAGAACCAAAATTGTAAGTCCAGACTTCGTGGATTTCTGACGCTTCAATTTTTGATTTTAATTTTGAATTTTTAATTACCTTACTATGAATAACTTCCCATGGAAGTTCCTTCATGGATAAAAGATAACTGCTTCTCAAAATTCACACTCTTCGTTAAACCTGTTGAAAAAATTCTCATACCGGACTTTACACCAGCCCCTACATCATATCTCGTTATATTCTTAAGCTAGTCTCTCGTTTTCTATTTATTGCACAAGCATCAATATCCAATATGTGCTCACAATAAATGGGATCGCATGATAAATTATAGGAGGATATTCCAATATAATTTCTCGGCTTGGAATAAAGTAATTTGAATCCATTTTCATTATTAAAGTGTTAATTCTTGTAAGCACAGGTTTGACCGATATTTCAAACATAAAAATTATTATTGCTATTATTTGAACTTCAAATAAGAGCAATAACATATCCATACCCACTGCATCCACAAAGAGAGCAAACTCAACGGTTCCGGGATTAAATGTAAGTAAGATAACAACGAATACCGTGATATATTTCCATGTTTTCTTTTTCCAATTCATATTTTTTTCCTCGATAAAGAAGCTAATCCCAAGCATAGATATTGACCAGTGTATCGAAGCCTTCGTGATTTATTGAGCAGTCTTATTTTTAAATGACCAGTGTTATTAACATGTTGCGTCACCTTTTATTATCTAACAGTAACTATATTTTTAGTACAATCACAGGATAATACAGTTTATTGATTTTTAAAACGCTTATAACTATCCTTTTCTCAAGATAATACTATGTTGTCAGTATATTAAAGCTCGATATATATATGTCAATTGCACTAAGTATCTTAAAATATTTCACATTCTTCCCATCGTTCAAACTCTCTCAATTAAAAGCACACTTACACCCTGCTCCAATATTCCAATATTTTCTTAGAATAGATATTTCTACTAATAATGTTTTTTCAATATTTGCTTTGTTTTATTCCATTCTTGCTTTTTTAGTCCTAAAAAACGCACAATTTATAACTTACTAACGAATGATCATTAAGCTAACTTAGCTAGTTTCTAAGGTAATAGATTGAATATGCTCTTGTTTTATTGCAAAAAATAATCAGGCTACATAAACAAAATGTAGACCACTTTTCATCTACCAACAATTCATACTCTTGACACTCTGAATTACAGAGCTATAATACTCTGAATTTCAGAGTTAATTTAGAAGGTAAGAATATGTACATTAGCACATACAAAATAAGACAAAGGTCAAGAGCTACCACCCTTTGTAGTAAGCACCGATATTCAAGAGAATATCACAGCAAATTATTTGTAATTCTTAGAAAAATAATCGTTCTGTCTTCTTTAGTTATTTACTCTGGCACATGCCTCTCTTTTGAGTTAATACCTGAACGTCGTAAAGACCAAAACCCCACAAACCCGGCTCACTTAATCGCACCCCTTCCATACAGCAAGCCGGGTATAGGAGAAGGCCTTATTCTTCTAGGTACAGTATCTAATGTCGCAAACACCACAGCAGATATTTCTGCTGTATTTGTTGGCGGAGATGCCGAAGGAACCATACTTACTGGTTCAGAAATCCCATTATATTCCGATATCCTGTTTCTCGATTTCAATCTACAGGATATAGATCGTGCCGCAGTTTATAATTATACAACTCGAGGTATTAGTAGTGCAGGAGAAAATGATTTCACGGTCTTGGATTTAAATAAAGCTACAGAGAATAGTGTTAAATTAAATTTAACATTTTTTGAAAGAAGGCTTAATTTTTATTATGAATATAGCGAATTTGAATATCAGGTTGAATCTATTAGAGATTCTAACGGAGAGCTCATTACCACCTTAGGTAAACCGTTTGTAAATTCTGGCGACAATCAAAGTTTTAGAGCTTCTATCGATCTTACTGATGACTACCTTGATGCGAGACAAGGAGTAAGGTTAGATGTTGGATATCAAAATCACAAAGCGGATTCAATTAACAGACCGGATTTTTACACTGTTGACTTTAATCTTTTGGGCTATATTCCTGTAGGTCAGTCCGATACGCTTGTATTAAATTATTACCAATCGGATGCGCATGTAAAAAGAAGGGGTAACACTAATCCAGATAGTATTCGTGCCGAGCTGGATTCAAACTGCAGCCCAGGTGATACGATTTGTCTAACTACCGAACAAGAATTGATTAATAACACCATTAGTGCCAGAACCTATGGTACTTCTACAGAATTGGGTGGTGATTTACGTTTGCGTTCTTATCCACAAGGCCGTTATCAAGGTGCTCATACCGCATTTATCGGTGTTGAATATCGTTGGAATATATCGCAAGAAATAACACCGTTTGATTACTTTATATGGAAAGATGTTCGCACAGGATTGCAGGTAGCTTTTTTTGCAGAGTTTGGAACGGTTTCCGAAACTTCAGCAGATTTATGGAATAAAACGCGATATAGCATTGGCACAGGGTTTCGCTTAATTGGAGCTTCAGGTGCAGTCTACCGGGCTGATATTGCCGCAGGTGATGAGGGTACTGAATTAATCGTTATTTTTGATTATCCGTGGGAATAATAGTTTACTTATATAAAATTTATATCATTATTTTTATTTCATATAACCTGCAATTTTTAGTTTGGTATTTTTATCTAACTTTACTAAATAAAACAGGTGGTTAAGTTTCTGCCACCAGGCAGTTTATTTGGCCTTGACACTCTGAATTTCAGAGATATAATACTCTGAAATTCAGAGTGTCAACAAGGAGCAAGACTTATGTCCACAAATACTGGCGAACAACTGGAAGCGATTCATTCGATGATGGCAAGTGGTCATCGAAGTGTCCGTATGGAACGTCATACATTGTTGCTGTGGGGTTTGGGGATAGCTTTCTTAATTACCGTAACGGGTTATATTTTTACACTCGAACGCTTTCCAGTAATTTGGCAGCGTATTACACTAACAAATTTTTTTATAGTTACCGTACTTATAATGATTGGTATATGGGATTTTCGGCTTACGCTTCGTGTTCGCCGTAATCAGGATGAAACCCTTTCCTTTGTGCAAATGCAGTTAACCAAGGTATGGTGGATCCTTATTATTTTTCTGGTAATGGTTAACATAGGAACAAATATTTTTGGCGGGGAACCGATTTTTTTTGGTGTTTTACTTGGATTAACCGGACTTGCACTTTATATACAAGGATTGTTTTCGAAACAGATGTTGTCCTGGATTGGCGTTATGATGATAATCATTGGTGTAGTTATGGTTATTCTCGGGGTGCCATTCCCTATGCAGGAATGGCTCGCAGCGGGTGTATTTGGTATTGGATTTCCGCTTTTAGCATTCATGCTAGATAAAACAGAATTGAAACATCCAATAAACCGACGAATAATAGCTACAGGTATTTGGTTGATAGTGGTTACTGTGCCTTCCATTTTAGTTTATCAATGGGAAATAAGTAACGTCAACCCTCTTATACCAGAGATAAGTCTGAATGATTATAAAGTCCAGACTACCTCAACTGACACACAAGTAGTGCGTATTCCAGCAGGTTTTACTGTCCCTATCCAGCTAGATCTCGTTGGTAACCTTATCGAAGATACCAACTCAATCACGATTCCTTTTAAATTATCGAAATCCGTCGATATTGCTATAAAAAATAATAAACCGGATGGACGTTTTCGTGTAGCACAAGGTGAGTGGAAGAAACACGTCTATAGTCTTAATGGTAGAATAACAGAACTGAGGTCGACTATAGATCCAGAACAAGGACCTAACATTTATATAAAAGTGAAACTCGTTGCGGAATAACGGTAGTCGACAAGCGTGAAAGAATATAAAAATTCAGATCTTGACCCAATCTTGCATCAACCCGTTCGCACTAAAATTGTGGCGTACCTTGCAACTCGCGGGTCAACTACCTTTACAGAATTAAAGCAAGCTTTAAACATTACTGATGGGAATTTAGAAGGACACATTAAAAAACTCACAGAGGCTAAATATATCTCTACCAAACGAAAAACTGGCGAAGGACGTCCAAAAACAATATACAACCTGACGCCTTCAGGACGTATCGCGTTTACCCGGTATGTTCGTGAGTTACAAAAGTTACTCCCCTCTTATCTCGACGTTTAGTTTAAAGGCAGTAAAAAATAGCCATTAAGATTGTATATCAGGTTAATATAGTGACGTTAAAACAATCCATACAAAACGATTATTTATTACGAGTTAATAAAGCCCAGAATTTTATTAGTCGAAATTTAGATCGATGTATAACACTAAAAGAGATAGCCGACGCGAGTTTTTTTTCAGAATATCACTTCCATCGTATTTTTAATTCAATACTGGGAGAGACTGTTAATAATTATGTATCCCGGAAACGATTAGAGCGCGCAGCTAATATGTTAGCCTATAGCCCTCATTACAATCTTTTAGATATTTCGAGTCAATGTGGATTTTCTTCACAGTCTAACTTCTCAAAAGCTGTTAAAGATTATTTTGGATATACACCAAGTCAATTCAGAAATACGACAAATGAAAAAAATTGTAAAGTAGGAAAAATAACCAGTAAATATGGGAAATTTTTTTCTCCCAAAGACATGTATCCGAGTCTCAGTTTAGATTCTGTTTTGCGAGGCAATAAAGAACACGAACGTTTCATTACAAATGTAGAAATACGTGATATAAAAAAAGAAATTTCTCTGGTATTTATTACCAGTTCAAATGGACGTGAAAACATGTCAACTTGTAAAGCTTGGGAAAAATTACAGGCTTGGACAATGGTGAATATAAAAAGCAGTTATCAATCAACCAATGCTTTTGGTCTTTGTCATGATAATCCCTTGGTAACACCAATTGAAAAATGTCGGTACGACGCATCAATAGAAATAGAGCCAGATATTGATGTTAAAAGCCCGTTCTTTAAAACGAGTATTCCATCCGGAAAGTATGCGGTAGTTCATTATAAAGGACCTGTGGGGTATGATATTAATATTTATAGAGATCTTTATTCTGTGTTGTTAATCAATAGTGGTTATACAGCAGATAATTATCCAGTGGTTGAACGTTATTTCACTAACCCGACTGAATGTAACTATATTGAGCTTGAGATCTGTATTAAAATAAAACCAGTATCGTAATCATCGGTAAACTCAAACTATAAAGAGTTTTTAAAGAAATTACTATCATTGCTGATAGCGCTCAAGTTGAGTAATGAGGCTAAAACAGAAAACCAAATTACGGTGTATTAACTTGGCTTAAATATCATATTTCAAATTCAAATAATGTATGAATTGCAAGTGACACTGCCTACAAAAAACGGGCAACGTTGCACGGAAATATCAAATAACTTGATGCTGTGAGTGAATCTATTGCATACACAAATCCTCTAAATTAAACATAAACGTATATCAACCTCTTTTATTTCATGCACTTTATTTCTTTGCCGTCCCGGCTTATTAAGTGATAATCGAATACCTAACCTTATTTTTTATGCTTCAGCAAATAATTTACTACCCGTTGGATACCCTCGTTGCATAGCCTCACATATCGTTTGTACTTCATACTCCGACACTGCTGACTCAACTCAGTCTTTATAGCGAGCCATTTGTTGCATTGGCATTATGTTTCTGCTTTTTATATTTAATAGGTCTGTCCGGTTGTTTTTGCCGGTTTTTTTATTGAATTACCTAGCTTGATTGATTGTCAATATCTTCGATGATTGGGCAACCGTCCTCACTCCCACGACAGAGATTCAGTAATAGTCGAAGTTCATTTTGAAGCGTCGTTAGTTCAATGACCTGATGCTCAATATCCATCAGTTTATCGGCTGTAAGTTGTCGAATACTGTCTTTTGCGTGTTGAGGGTTTTCGCGCATTGATAGTAAGTTTCTTATTTCATCAAGACTAAAATTCATGCGTTGCGCACGTTTTATAAAACGAAGCCGAGAAATATCTTTATCATCATATTGCCGGATACCCGATTCTGTTCGAGAAATTGTCGGAAATAAGCCAATTTTTTCATAGTAGCGTAATGTGTCTGCGGTTATGCCGAAGTCTTTAGTTACATCACCTATTTTATAAATTGTCATTCATGTCTTACCTGTACGGTTGTTGTAAAATAGACTCCCTACTCCCACTCAAGTTCCATATAAACATGTAATGCGTTACGCCCCAGCAATCTCTCATAACCAATAAGTCGCTCATAAGGTGATAAAGAGTATTTTTTTAAGCTACTTACATTTTCTATTTTTTCACCATTCCTTAGTATTTAATAATAAAAAAGTATTCATTTAATAAATACAAACCTGTTAGCACCAAGGTAACACCGGCAATAACTTCAAATGTTTTTTGGTACTTCGATAAAATTTGCAATGACTCTAGCCATCCCATACTCCATGCACCAAGTAGAATTGGTATGCTTCGGCCTAATGCAAATGCTAATAACAGTGCAAAACCAAATAGAGGTGAGCCAATACTTGCGCTTGCGGTTAATGCAACTAATAAAGCTGGTGTACAAAATGGGCAGACGGCAACCGAGAAAGGAATACCGAGTAGAAACGCACCCCATAAACCGGTGACTTTACGGCCCTTAACACCAAACCAACGTAAACGTATATTGATTAAACCTGACCACATTAAACCCATTACAATAAGAACCGGGCCAAGTAATAACCCCCACTCACGCCCCATTACTGATTTTACCCACTCACCACCGAGAGCAGCGGCAACACCAAGAAACACATGCGTCACTAACATACCCATGACAAATGCAACGCCCATAAATACAGCACTACGTTCTTCGTCTGCTTTAGTAACATACGCTAACATCACCGGTACAGAGGAAAATGAAACAGGATTAAAACTAAAAATAAAGCCCGCAAGAAATCCAATTCCAACCCCTGCCCAACTTGCCTGTTCCAAAACATTTTTAAATGTTTCGACATTAATATCTAATGAAGGAATTAATAGAAAAATTGCCGTACTTAATAGCAAAACTGCCGTAAGGTATGGACTTCCTTTTGCAGCACGATTGAGGAAGCCCAAACCATGCTCACTTAACCCTTTATATGAAGTGATAACCATTGGTAGAGTGAATAAGGTCGAAAATAAGAAACCCGCTACCGCAGCAAATAAAATTGAATCAACTGTAGTTGCCATACCGACAACCACAACAACAAGAGGTAATGTGCAAGCAGGTAATGTTAATCCAAGCTGTACTGCAAAGGGTAAGCGTTTCCCGCCGGGAATGAGTTTGAACGCTTCCAGATGCGGAACAGGGATGTAAATAAACCGTGATACGATATATAGAATTGAGATTACTGCCAGGATAATACTTGGCTGTAATGGACCCCACTGAGGTACATCCGTAAAGTAAACCACTGCAACAAGAATTCCAACAAGCAATACTGTTCGACTAAGCCATACTGAGAACAAACTTTGGCAACATGACGTAGCATTATTATTTGCATGGACTCTTTTTGAAAACAAAGTATGTGTGGCAATTGTACAGGGTTCAAAAAAAGCAAGCAGGCCTAAAATAGAGGCTGTTAATAGTAGTAGTGTTAACATTAATTCAGCCCTCTAATCGTTTGTCTAACTCGGCACGAAGTTTTTTAGCAGATGGTAAACTTGAAAATACGAGTTCACCATCAATAGCAATAGATGGTGTTGTCATCACACCAAGTGATACGGCATGATCCAGTTCGTCGAGTATATTAACTTCTCGCCATTCAATTTTATTAGCTCCGATGTCATCAACTAACTTATGCAGTACATCTTTAGCATGACCACATTTACCACAGCCAGGGGATGAGAAAACCTCTACTTTAATACTCATTTTAATCTCCTAACCTATTTAAGTGTTCGACTGATAACTTTTACAGGTACAAACCCCGATGATTTAATTGCTTCCTTAACCTCACCCAAATTAATTAGCAGACCTTCTTTTACAATGATGATTGCTTTTTTAGTATCGATATTAACTTCAGCTTTTTCGATGTTGGGAAGTTTGTTTAACTTTTTTTGAATACCATAAGCACAAAACTTGCAAGTCATACCCTGAATATCGACTTCAATTTGTTGCTTGTTAGCGCCATTGGCTGAAACATGGATTACCGCTAGTGTTAAAAGTGCTATGAGTGTGCGTTTCATTTATTGCTGCCTTGAATGATTGAGTATAGTGCTACTTTAAAGGCTGGAGTTGACTCCAGATCAAGGCTTTTTTGTTAATATTGCTATTCTTTTACAACATTGAATAAAATGGCAGGTATTTCAATCGGTTATGCTAAAAATTATATTTGAAACTAGTATGAATCTAACCATATTTGCACAGGCAAAAGGATATAGGCTGCGGTGAATCCAGTACTCCAAATTACAACTGAACTCCAATAAATACGTTTATTCCATTTGTGTGCCGTACTGCATGCTTCACCTAAAGCCTGGTCTACAGGGCATGAACGTCCTGGTCGATACATTAGCCACCCGGATACTGCTAGCATAAAACCTGAAAAAGCAAACACCCAAATTTTATGTTGACTTAAAACAATTAAAAATGGAAATACACTTGTCATCGCTGCAACGGTTGCTCCTAATCCCAATGTGACTAAAATTATTGGAATAGCACAACAAACCAGAGTGCCTGTTGTTGTAAATAGTGTAAAAATAGTAACACTGCTATCTTTAATTTTAGATGTTTTTTCAGCCATTCAAAACTCTCCGATATAGGTAATAATTATTGTTATTTCGAGATGCAGCACAACAATATTTTACATCGTTATTCTATTGGCGTGGTTTTCATACTATTATAAGTAAACTCGGAATCATGGAATAATTTTTTCATTTGGCTTTAATTCCATAGGGTAGCGCAATGCCCATCGCCCAAGCACTTGTTAGACCATATTTCACTTCCTGGCTTATTTCATTTTCCAGCTCATCACCTTTTTTAGACAAATAAAGCTCTGTCGCGACTTCAAATCCGTCTTTAAAAAGTACATGTGGTCCCTGGCCGAAGATGGGATCATGCGCAAACGTTACTTGACTCACCGAACTTGTGAGCAGTGCTATAGCGATTATTCTTGCTTTCATTTTAACCTCTTATGTTTTACAACCATACACTGACAACCTGGAGTGAAAACTAAATTCCAGTCGTTCGAATATTTTCTAGTTATATAGCTTACAAGCTGGAGTTAACTCTAGGTCAAGTGAAATATGAAGTTTTAAATACTAAATCTATGCTCAACAACAAAACAGGGATAATGTTTCGATAACGCCATACAGGTTACTAACAAATAGAAAAAAATGATGGATATTATTTCTTGAATCAGAAAAGTAACTCCAATAAATCATATTCCTAATATCATCAAGTTATATTGTATTTTGATGTCCATTCTGAACTTAAACCTACTATCTCAGTCATATTTGCAATTGATACAAAAGAAATCTGATGCTACACTTTAAAAATGGATAAACTGCGGAATTATATAGTTAAGTATAAATCGACAAACTGGTTGTTGGTTGTTGCTATTCTTTTAATTTCACTTGTACCCGCTCATTATCATTTACATCATATTTGTGGTACTGAATCAACAAACCAGATTCAAACCATTGATTTGCATCTAACTTCTGACACAGTCGTTCAATCACATCACGGTGAAGATACAACCATCATTACTTCAACGCCAGATACGTTAGTACAAGACACTAGCTCTTCCCCCACCCTACTTGCTCTTTTAACGGTATTCCTGATTCTACTGGTACTGACGAATCTACGTGTTAGCATCAGATCTAATTTTGGAAATATTGTTTTAAAACAAGTTCTATATTATTTCGCACCCCCACTCCGCGCACCTCCCCAGCACTAACTAAAACGTTTCATACAATATAAAGGCAGGAAGTATTCTGCTTGTTTAATAGTATGTGGCAGTTTAATTGCCACCGTTTTATACAAATAAATAATGCTTATTCTATTTAAGATGTAGACAGTTATTTATTTGTGAGGTTTTGTGAGGTTATGTATTATGTATTTTATAAAAATACCAAAGGTACACATTATTTTTTTATGGTTGAGTATGGTACTACTGTTTTCAGTATCCAGTGAATATGTTCAAGCTGCTAATATATCGACTATTCAATCAGCACCTAAAGAATTACAGCATTTTATACAACAGATAGTTTCTACTCATCCTCGTTTTCTGGCAGCTCAAGCAGAACGAGATGCTACTATTTCTGCTTATAACGCATCTGATAATGCCATTTACAATCCTGAATTGGAAATCAACAGTGAAAAGACAAATATAAAAACTACCACCTATGGTCTCAGTCAAACAATTGATTGGGGGGACCAGCGTGGTGCAAAAACCAGAATAGCGAAACACAAACTTGATGCGGCACAAGCAATATTTCAGCAAAAGCGGCAACAGTTAATTCGTGATTTATTGTTTGCATTAAAAGATTTTCATAATAAATCAAGACTTGCCGAACTATCTACTCAGCGATTAAAGCTGATGCAAGATTTTAATATTTTAGCAAAGCAAAGGCATATAGCAGGTGATTTAAATCAGGTAGAGTTGAATTTGGCGCAACTCGCTTATAGTGAATCTATATTAAAAAATTCTCAAGTTATTGCAGAGAAAATTCTTGCAGAACAAGCATATATAGCAACATATGACTCTAATTTTAAATCGAAACAACAAAATTTAAATAACTTACCTATTAATTTCAGTGAAGCCACCTTACCCTCTGATTTTGATTCTTTTCTATTAACACTACCGAAAATGCGTATCGTACGAGCCAAGGTTGCCGTAAGGAAAATGACAATTGATTTACGTAAGAGTGAAAGCAGTGCAGATCCCACCATTGCTATTCGTGGTGGTAAAGAGGGTCAAGAATCTCTTGTTGGAGTAACACTTTCAATACCACTTAATATACGTAATACATTTAGCGCAGAAATTGATACTGCACGACAAGAGTACTTGCAAGCTGAACAGCTTTCGCAACAGGCATGGCGTAACCTACGCCGTGACATTACAACACAAACCCGACATTACCAGTTAATGCGAAATGCATGGGTGCAATGGCAGCAACGTGGCCAGAAAAGCATGAGCAGTCAACTTATATTATTAAAAAAGATGTGGCGTAGCGGTGATATAAGTACAACAGACTATCTTGTTCAAATAAAACAGAATCTGGATACCCAGTCTGCCGGTATCGAATTACAAACAACTCTTTGGTCAAGTTGGCTTACATGGTTGCAATCCACTGCACAAATTGAATCATGGTTACAATTTAATTCTATAAGGAATCAGTAAATGTTACGTAATATAGTTTTTATAATATTTTCTTTGTCATTAACAGCATGTAGTAAAAATGACACTTCAGAAAAACAAGTTAGCCATGAGAATATTGCTAGTGAAACTCAGCATGCAGAAAACAACAAAGATGAGCATGATAACAAGAGTTCTGAGGAAGACCATAATGAGGCCGGTGTGGTTAATTTAAGTGCCATACAAATGAAAACAGCAGGAATCACTGTCGAGACACTTTCTTTGAAAGATGTGACAATGAATATACGTGCACCGGGAGAAATTAAACTTAACGCTTATAATACGTTTAAAGTATCGCCTCGAATTAATGCACAAGTAATAAAACGTCACGCCAAGTTAGGTGATGAAGTACAAGCCGGACGGTCACTGGTAACACTATCCAGTGTCGAAATGGCTGAGGCACAAGGACAACTTTTGTTAGCTGATAAAGAATGGGTACTGGTTAAAAAGCTGGGGCGCAAGGTAGTATCAGCACGTCGTTATATAACAGCAAAAGTAGATTATGAAAAAACCTATGCCAATGCCAAAGCTTATGGCATGAGTGAAAAAGGTATTGCTGCCCTACTGGCACAAAAAAGAACGGCAGATGGTTCGTTTCAATTGGTTGCACAACAAGCTGGACGAATTTTGCATGATAAATTTATAGTCGGTGAATATATATCAGCAGGCTATGAACTTATGGTTATTGCCAATGAATCCACCATGTGGGTTGAGGCTAGAGTAACACCAGAGGTTGCAAGCCAGATTAGTATTGGTAATAGCGCAGAGATTTTTCTCAATAAACAACGACTGCCCGCAAAAGTGGTTCAATTACATCACACTCTCGATGAAGTAACTCGTACTTCTGCTGTGCGGATTGAAGTTGGTAATGATAAAGATTATTTACATGCAGGTATGTTTGTTACAGCTCAGATTAGCACTAATAATAAAACCACAGCATTACAATTACCAGAGGCAGCGGTATTACGTAGCAGCGATGGTGACTGGGAAGTCATGGTAGAACAAGACGAGCCCGGTGAATTTAAAGCTATTGAAGTTAAGGTTAAGCAAATCAATGATGGTATAGCAATTATCGAAGGTATTAAAGAAGGTTCTCGTGTTGTTACCCAGGGTGCTTTTTTCGTTCAATCAGAGCTGGCGAAAGGCGGCTTTGAAACTCATAATCATTAAGGCTGATACATCATGTTAAATAAAATAATTGATATGGCAGTCGGAAACCGTCTGTTAGTTGTGCTTGCGCTAATTACTACTCTATTTGGAGCAATGATCCTTTTACCTAAATTGAATCTGGACGCCTTTCCGGATGTCACGAATGTTCAAGTAACCGTGAACACTGAAGCATCTGGACTTGCATCAGAAGAAGTCGAGCAATTAATAACTTTTCCAATTGAAGCGGTAATGTATAGTTTACCCGATGTTGAAGAAGTTCGTTCTATTTCTAAAACAGGTTTGTCGGGTGTTACCGTTGTTTTTAAAGAAGGCACCGATATTTATTTTGCCCGGCAACTGGTTTTTGAGCGTTTACAGGCTGCACGTGAACAAATTCCCAGTGGTGTTGGTGTGCCCGCGATGGGGCCAAATACTTCCGGGCTCGGACAAGTATTTCAATACCTGATACGTTCTGAAAAACCGGGGAAATATAATGCATTAACTTTACGAAGCTTAAATGACTGGGTAGTCAAGTTATTGCTGATGCCCGTTGATGGCGTAACCGAAGTGCTATCGTTTGGTGGTGAAGTTCGTCAATATCAAGTACAGCTAAATCCACAGCGCTTGCTTAGCTTTAAGCTAGCATCGAATGATGTAGCTGAAGCAATTGAAGCCAATAATAGAAATGCCGGTGGCTGGTATATGGATCGTGGTGCTGAGCAGCTTATTATTCGTGGTGTTGGCTGGGTTCGTAGTGGCGAAGATGGCATACGTGATATTGGTAATATACCTCTTAAACAAGAAGACGGTAATGTCGTTAAGGTTAAAGATGTTGCAAAAGTACGCTTTGGCGCAGAAATACGCCAGGGTGCAGTTACCATGACTTTGCGTGACAAAAATGGCAAACCTCAACAGTTAGGTGAAGTGGTTGCGGGTATTGTAATGAAAAGAATGGGCGCGAATACTAAAGAAGCCATTGATGATATCAAATCACGCTTACCTATTATACAACAGGCTTTGCCAAAAGGGGTTGTCATTGAGCCCTTCTACGATCAATCCGACCTTGTCAATAAAGCGGTAAGTACCGTAACCAGGGCATTACTCGAAGCCTTTGTATTAATTATTATTGTGTTAATACTCTTCTTAATGAATATTCGCGCAACACTGTTAGTTTTATTGTCTATACCTATTTCAATCGGTCTTGCTCTAATGGCAATGTCATACTGGGGTATTTCAGCTAATTTAATGTCACTTGGTGGTTTAGCGATTGCCATAGGTATGATGGTAGATGGTTCAGTTGTTATGATGGAGCATATTTTTAGTCACCTCTGTCATCCTGATGCAGATTCAAATCATGACAAACAAACTTCCAACACAATAGTCCCTGATAACCATGGTATGGCATTACGTATACAAGAAGCTGCAAAAGAAGTGGGGAGACCGGTCTTTTTTGCTGTTCTGATAATTACAATTGTATTTGCACCTTTATTTTCTCTTGAAGGCGTTGAAGGTAAATTATTCCAACCGATGGCTGTTTCTATTGTATTAGCGATGTTCGCTTCTTTGTTAGTTGCATTAATTGTTATTCCTGCTCTGGCTACTTATGTTTTCAAAAAGGGCGTTACTGAAAAGGAAAGCCCGGTGTTGAAGCCTATTGAAAAATTATATCGATTACGTTTAAAACAAGCTCTAACAATAAAGTCTAAAGTAGTTTTGGCGGCACTAGGTTTGTTTGTAGGTTCATTGATACTAATTCCTTTTTTAGGAACCGAGTTTGTACCAGAACTGGAAGAAGGAACAATCAATGTTAGGGTTACACTTGCTCCCTCCTCCAGTTTAAATACTTCACTTAAAGTCGCTCAAATACTTGAGGAGAAACTAATGGCATTCCCGGAAGTGCTCTATGCTTCTAGTCGAATTGGACGTGCAGAAGTCGGTGGCGACCCGGAACCTGTCTCCAATGTAGAAATTTTTATTGGTTTAAAACCAGTAGATGAATGGGAATCTGCAGCGGATAGAAAATCTCTACAAATCTTAATGGAAGAAAAGATGTCGATTATGCCTGGGTTGTTGTTTAATTTCTCACAACCTATTGCAACCCGGGTTGATGAATTGCTGTCCGGTGTAAAAGCGCAGTTAGCTATTAAATTATTTGGTGCAGATTTGAATGTGCTTGTTGAAAAAGGCAAAGAGATTGAAGCTTTGGTTAAAAACATTGATGGTACACGTGGCGTTGCTCTTGAACAAACCGAAGGCGAAGCGCAGTTAGTTGTACGTCCTGATCGTGACAAGCTGGCGCGCTACGGGATTTCTATTAATCAAGTAATGAGCTTGGTGAGCGATGCAATTGGTGGCAAAGAGGCTGGTCAGGTGATAAATGGCAATGAACGCTATAATATTTATGTCCGTCTTGCTGAGGAACATCGTAATAGTGTTGAGGCAATTGGTAATTTAATATTGCAATCAAATGATGGTGCATGGGTGCGTGTTTCTGATATTGCGCAGGTTAATATTGAATCGGGGCCTCCTCAGATTCGCCGTGATGATGTACAACGACGTGTTGTTATTCAGACTAATGTTGAAGGACGGGATATGGGCGGGCTTGTAAAAGAAATTGATCAAGATATTCGTAATAAGATTAAACTACCTGTAGGTTATAGTATTGTGTTTGGTGGTCAATTCGAAAACCAACAACGCGCACAAGCACGGTTAATGATTGTAGTGCCGTTATCATTAGGTTTGATTTTCTTGTTACTCTACTTTGCATTCAACTCTGTCGGACAAGCCAGTTTGATTATGTTGAATGTACCCTTGGCACTAATTGGCGGTATCGCCGCTCTATTTTTTTCCGGGCAATATCTATCTGTTCCCGGTTCAATCGGCTTTATCGCTCTTTTTGGTGTTGCTGTTCTAAACGGTGTGGTAATGGTGAACGCAATTAACAACCGACTGGAAGGTGGCAGTCCAATGAATGAGGCTATTTTTAATGGCGCATTATCACGATTACGTCCGGTATTAATGACAGCTTTTATTGCTGCACTGGGTTTAATACCAATGCTGTTAGCCAGTGGTGTAGGCTCGGAAGTACAGCGTCCACTGGCAACAGTGGTTGTCGGTGGTTTATTCTCCTCAACCTTATTAACGTTATTTGTCATTCCAGTACTGTATGAGAAATTCTCAGTCAAAAAATATGAAGAAAATAAACATACAACAAGAATCTGAAAATTCATCATGTGGATGCAGTGTCACCGACCCTGCATCCCTTAGTGAACGACGCATCTTAATTATTGTTCTGATAATCAATGGCGCTATGTTCTTTGCTGAGTTTGGTGCGGGGCTATTGAGTCATTCAACAGCCCTGTTAGCAGACTCACTCGATATGCTAGCAGATTCATTTGTTTATGCGATCGGATTATATGCATTGGGTAGACCACAAGTTTGGCGTAATCGTGCTGCTTTAACCAATGGCATTTTACAAATGCTGCTTGGTCTTGGTGTTATCATTGAAGTTATTCTAAAATTATCTGCTGAAGTACACCCGGATTCTGGAACTATGGGTATCTTTGGAATCATTGCACTACTTGCAAATACAATCAGTTTTATCTTGCTGACTCGTTTTCGTAATGGAGATATTAATTTACGTGCAACCTGGATTTGTTCACGCAATGACATGTTTGCGAATGTTGGCGTCTTAATTGCTGCTGTGTTAGTTACGTATACCCAGGCAGCGTGGCCAGATATTATTATTGGAATAATCATCGCAGTAGTCGTCATACACTCAGCAACAAGTATTATTAAAGAAGCCGTTACAAAAATCACTTAGCTACTAAACGGGGACAGATACTGAGGGATCCCCACAAAATCTCCCAAAGTTGGGCATTGCGAGAAGGCACTGAAAAACGTTAGTTTTTCAGTGTTGACGCGGCAATCTGAATCAGAATAGGAGTTAACAACCAAATTGCCGCCCTCACTTTGTTCACTCGCAATGATGCTTTTTCTTCGCCCGTTTTGCTTTATTTTGATAAACCTTTGTTTTTGATCGTTTTTTTGTGGGGATACTTCAGGGACAGATATATTTAATAAAAACCATAACGTACACCCGCCTCTTCTATTTCATGCAATTCATTTCCTGGTGGTTCTTGTTTGTTGTACGTTAATCGAATACCTATGCATTCTGCGCGAAACCAAGTTAAGTATATCTATCAACTCCTATGATTCCTGTTCAATTGAGTTTAATGCTGTTCTAAACGTACTAGTCAGTTTTTTGGGACTTACTTTTGATACACGTATGGTTTGGCAACGATTGAATTTAGCAAAGCGACAAACTATCTTTGCAAAATTCGGTATAAAATGTTCTAGATTTATATTTTTAGACTCCAGGTGTAAATTAACCAATTCAAAATCGCCGATTTTACGATGTGCCTTACAGTCTACTCTACCGACCAATCTATCTTTATAGAGAATGGGTAAGCAAAAATATCCAAATTTACGCTTTTCTTTTGCTGTGTAACATTCAAGCCGGTAATCGAATTCAAATACCTGTTGGACTCTATCACGATGAATGATTGCGTTATCGAATGGGGATAAAAGTCGAACATTTGTCGCCGGTTTTTTTATCTTTGTATCAAGAATATTCTGAGTAGTATAGACCGGCGGCATACCCTCTACGGAGTATTCTATCAGCGAGCCTTGTTCTATTTTTTGCGGCAAAATGGTTTTGAGTGCTTTTCGTAAAGTATCGCCTGTTCTTAAATGTGTCAGTTGTTTGAGGGTTGTAAATCCATTGGCTCTAATTGAAACGTTAATGAGGTATTCGGAAAACTCCAACAAAGATGGCTCACTGGTATTCGTTTTATCAGGTAAGACTCTTTCAGTCAGGTCATAGACTTTCTCCATACCCTCACGCCCCGTTATCATTAGATCTCCTTCCATGAAGAGTTTTTCTAACGCGCGCTTAGTGGGTTTCCAATTCCACCATTTTGCGTTACTTGTTGTTTTTGAATCAAAATCTCTCGCCTTAAGCGGCCCATCGATACGAATTCGATCAATCACATGACGCAGGTATTTAGCGTCCACATTGGAAGAATAAGGTGACTCTCCACGTTTTATCGCTGCCATCTGTGGTAAAACAAAACGATAGTTGTTCATCGGCAAGTAAGACGCAGCGTGAAACCAATATTCGAAAGCACTTCGTTCTTGCACTAACTGATGAAGGTAATCGGGTCGGTAATCAGGGATACGGGTCCAGAGAGTATGATGATGGGCTCGCTCAATAACAGAAAGTGTATCTATTTGAATGTATCCCAGATGCTCTAATACATTTTTAGTTGCCTGGATACCCTTACCAAAAGGACGTATTGTGGTAAGACCCTGGTGATGTAATGTAATAAGAGGTAACTTTTGATGCATGAGATAATGCTTTGTTCCATAGTCAATAATTCACGGGGACAGATATATTTAATAAAGAAACCATTTTAAGATTTAGTGCTTCTTTATCAATCTCGTCAATAGAAATTATTTCGATCCGATTAATATCATTTTTACTTGTCACTTCTGTTTTCAGCAATCCTTCCGCGTGATTAATTATAACATAGCCTTTGTTGGTGTGTAATATCCCTTTTATGCGTTCAGCCTTAATCGTTTTAAGAAGCTTTTCAAGTTCATCGAGATTAAATACTGTATCGTTAGAATAGTCTAATGTAATTTTTTTAAAACTTTTTTCCAGTTTATTTGTTCCGTTAGTTTTATTTTTCAGTGCAAAATCATAGTGCGGCTGATTCAGCCAATCTATTTTCAAACGTCCTTTCTCGATCCATTTAGTGTAACTGTTTGAAGGCAGTTGAGACATAAATGTATCAAAGAATTTTTTGTCATCTTTATTACAGAGGTCGGTTTTATTTGCAACAACAATATCGGCAACATTTATTTGGTCAATAAATAAATCACTCTCTAAATATCGTGTATCGTTTAACTTTCTTGGATCGACGAGGCATAAACACGCACGCATATCGATAACATTTTTGTAAATGTCATCCGTTAGAGATTTTATAATATTACGTGGATGCCCCATTCCACTTGGTTCGATAATGAGCCTATCGGGGTGGGTTTGTTTCAGTAGCTGGTTAACGGCAACTTGCAGCGGTAATCCCGCCGCACAGCATATACAACCACCGGGAACTTGCTTAATGGTTAAAGAGGCTTCATTACTTTCGATCAGGTGTCCATCTATACCCATTTCACCGAACTCATTAACAAGCACTGCCCAGCGCTCATGTTGTGGCTTTTGACTAAGCAATATTGTAATGGCTGTTGTCTTACCCACACCTAGAAAACCAGTAATTATATTGGTTTTAACATTGAGAATAAGCTTGGATTTTGAAGACATAGTTGAAGACATGGCCGATGAAAATAGGTTTATTTCAGTTATAACTATATCATTCTTTTAACTATCTAAGAAAACAGATTACATACAATTTTTACTGCTAAAATGTTTCTTTAGCCATTTCAATAGCTTCTGTAATATTATTTGAAAAACCAACTTGTCCTGTCATGGTTTGAATTCCTGCACGTTGTAACTTTAGAACCATGCGCGGTAATAAATTATTAATGATTAATCCAACATTATTTTTCGCCAGATTTGAACATATCGATTCCATCGCAATGATTGCACTCATATCCAGCATCGTAACTTCAGACATATCCAGAATCACGACTCTGACGTCTGGCGAAATACTGGTAATGTTTTTCGTGGCCTTTTGCGCGGAACCAAAAAATAACGGCCCATTGATATCGTAAATAATAATATCTTTCGGCAGGTTAAAATCATTTTGGTGTTGTGATGCGACAACAACACTTTCTGTCAGGTTTATACTTCGTCGAATAAATAACATTGCCGCAAGTCCAATTCCAACACCGACCGCTATGGTCATATCAAAAAGAACCGTCAGCAAAAAACAACTTAACAAGGTAATCACGTCATCTCTGGGTGCTATTTTCAGTGTCCGAATAAAATATTTTGCTTCACTCATATTCCAGGCAACCATCATTAACAAAGCGGCCATCGAGGCCATCGGGATATAAGCTAATAATGGCGAAAGTGCCAGTATGGAGATTAAGATAAAAAGCGCATGCACCACTGAAGACAGTGGTGAAGACCCCCCCGCTCTGATACTTGCAGCTGTTCTAGCAATAGCAGCGGTTGCTGGAATCCCACCGAAGAACGGCACTACCATATTACCTATGCCCTGGCCGATTAATTCATCATTTGGATTATGTTTTTTACCGGACATGCCATCGGCGACGACTGCACACAATAATGATTCAAGTGATCCTAGTACCGCTATAGTAATTGCAGAGGCAAGTAATGTGTTGATCAGGTCAAAACTGATCCCCAGTGGTTTCCCATCCGCCCCGGCAAGATTCCATGGCCATTCAAATGCAGGAAGTAGCGGCGGTATACCGCTGCCTGCGATACCATTAATTTCATAATGAAAACGACTGCCAATGGTCGCGACAGAAAAGTCACTACTGATTAGAGTTAAAATCCAGGCTGTTACCGAACCCACTAAAAGTGCAATTAAATGTCCCGGTACTTTAGAACGTAGCTTTGGCCATAGCAGTAACACCGCCAGTGAAATTGCACCAATAAGCGTTTCTTGCCAATTGACAGTGGGTAGAGCCTGAAACACCATCACTACCTTTTCAATATAATTACCGTCCAGTGAAGCGATATTTAATCCCAGGAAATCTTTTATCTGCAGCGTGGCAATAACAACACCAATACCTGCGGTAAATCCTACAATGACGGGGTAAGGAACAATTTCAATTAGACGGCCTAAACGCGCTAAACCCATAAGTACAAGAATGACACCGGCCATAAAGCCACTAATCAATAAGCCCCCAAAACCATATTGCTGAACAATAGGTAGTAACACAACCACAAATGCAGCTGTTGGACCTGAAATGTTTACCCTGGAACCACCGAGAAGTGCCGTTATAACGCCAGCGACAATGGCCGTATATAAACCATGCTGAGGCGGAACACCACTGGCAATTGCCAGCGCCATTGATAATGGAAGCGCAATGACACCAATGGTCAAACCCGCTAATACATTTGATTGGATGCTGAGCAGAGAGCGTTCGTTTTTGAATGAGGTTTTAATTGCAGAAAACATTTAATGTACTGCGGACATCTATGTCTGCCCTACCCAACGGTTAAATGCGTCAGTATAGCAGAGTTTGATTATGTCTAATATCATCACTACTATTCCTGACCGCATCGATTCTTAAATATTTACCGGACTAAAAAAATCAATAACGACTCAATTGAGCGCGACCAGAAGTACTATAATAACAAGTCAGAAAAATAATCTCTGCTAGCGAATATTCTAGTACCTTAAATCTTTGTAGGATTATAAAGTTATTGTTAGTACTTTATAATATGGATGATTACATTGGTGGTTTAGGCGATAAAATCGTTAGCAAGCAACCGTTAACTCGCAATTTCAGTTACAAAGACCTTTAGATTGTCGTCATTAACTTAGAATTAATCCAGGGAAATGTTTATATTCTATCCACGTACTATAGATCTCATCTAAAGAACGCTTGGAAATCGATAATTGACAAGCACAAATACATGTAAACTGCTTTAAATATGTGTTTCATACCATTGTAAACATTGGATTTTCTTTACAAATTCGAATTCATGACGTATGCTCTACCGTAAGTCAATTCAAAGTAAATTGAGGTTTAAAATGTCACTCTTAAGAACGCTAACAATATTAACAGTTACGATGCTATCCACGAGTCCAGTTTTAGCGGAAAATTCCCGTCATTACCTGGAGTTTGGTTTATCCTCTAGCACACTCAATAAAAAAGCTTCGGTCGGTGCTCCAGTTCAATCCGAGTCTGACGTTGATGGTGGCATTTTAAAATACGGCTATGACTTTAATAACTGGTTTGCAGTAGAAGGTCATCTTGGTCGCACAGCAAGTGTTGAAAATACTGCATTATCCTATACGTCCGGTATAAATTACATGGGGTTTGCCGGAGCTCGCTTTAACCTCCGATATGACCACTTTACTCTATACGCGCTGGGTGGAGCTGGTTTTGCTCAAATCGCAGAAACATCATCCGGCACCGATTATCAATTAAATAAAGTGGGTCCTGCCTACGGTGTAGGTTTAGACTTTTATGGCTCTAAGTCCACTTCGATTAGCGTAGCTTACATTCAATATATCGATACTAGCGATGTAGACTTGTCATCCTTACAATTGACCATAAAATTTTATTTCGATAAACCTAAAATTCAAAGTCGTTACTAAGGTCAGTTACTATTCATAATTACTTATTTGTTACCTACACAGCTCTGCTTGTCTAAATGAGGATCAACTCACTAATCCAGGCAGAGTTTAACTTAACAGATAAAATCACCTATCTTAACCATGCTGCTGTCTCGCCATGGCCGAAGTCTACTGCACAAGCGATTACCGATTTTGCTACTCAAAATAACATCTACGGCGCAACTTATTACCCGAAATGGAATGAGGTTGAAAATAATCTACGTGCGAATTTAGCGCGTTTAATTAATGCACCCAGTGCGGATGATATTGCATTAGTTAAAAATACTTCTGAAGCCTTATCGATGGTGGCCTATGGTCTCGACTGGAAGAAAGGCGATAATATCGTTAGTAGTGATGAAGAATTCCCATCAAATAGAATCGTTTGGCAGTCGTTAGCCGATAAGGGTGTTCAACTTAAGCAAGTTAACTTACAAAATAATCCTGAAGAGGCATTAATTGCGGCATGTGATGGCGATACACGTATGCTTGCAATTAGTTCTACCCAGTATTCTTCAGGTATTAATCTCGATCTTATAAAACTTGGCAAGGCTTGCAAAGAACGTAACATTCTTTTTTGTGTAGATGCGATACAAACCATCGGTGCGTTGGAATTTGATGTGCAAAAAATACAGGCTGACTTTGTTATGGCAGACGGTCATAAATGGATGTTAGCGCCTGAAGGACTCGCCCTCTTCTACTGTAATCAAACTATTCGTTCACAACTTCAACTTAATGAATACGGTTGGCATATGACAAAAGATATGTACAACTTCAATTCTAAAGATTGGGAAATAGCCGACACAGGCAGACGCTTTGAGTGTGGCAGCCCCAATATGCTCGGTATACACGGCTTTGATGCGAGCGTTTCATTATTACTTGAAATTGGAATGAACAATGTAGAGACTTTATTATTAGAAAACACGGAATATTGTTTTTCATTGCTCAGTAAAAACAAACATCTGGAAATTATCACACCACAAACTCAAGGTCGATATGCTGGTATAGTAACGTTTAAACATAAGAAGGATGATAATGATGAATTATTTGATTTCTTATGGTCTAAAAATATTATTTGCGCTAAACGTGGCCAGGGTATTCGCTTTTCACCACATTTTTATACGAGTAAAGAATCCATTAAACAGGCTATAAATCTAATAACATAGTATATTAAGACTAAATATTTAAATTAAGCGGCGAACTAACAATGTATCAATATTTTAAATTGCTATTACTGCCCATAGTTTTTATAGCATCTGCTTCTATTCTTAACGGTTGTAGTAAAGAGCAAGCCGACCTAAGTGCATTAGCAGAAGAACCCCCTCACACGACTGATTATTATAAATTTAAAACCTCCGATAGCGATATAAGTGCTGGAATACGCATACCTTATCAAGTACTAAAATCAGCCATAAAAAAAGGCTTGGCTGATTTTGATACGGTACCGCTTAATGGCACTATTGATTGCAGTATCGATAAAGAAGTAAAACTTGGCCCATTAAAAAAAATGGTTCATATCCCCTGCTCTTCTTCTTATGAAGGTCTTTTACATATAGAACAGTCTGGCGAAATTCTAGTTACTAATAAACAAAATAAATTATTACTGGCAGCACCAGTTCGTGTTTATGGAATAGTTGGCTTGCGTGGGAAGACTGCTCAAGAGCTCGGATTAAAGAATAAAAATGTAGATGCTGCTGTCACGGTTCAAATAACACTGGATTTTGGTTTGAATGCCGATTGGAATGCTTTTGCAAATGTAACTGTCGAACACCAATGGAACTCAGCACCGCGCATTGAATTAATAAAAGGTCAACATGTCACATTCACATCACAAGCTGATAAATTTATAGATAAAAAATTACAAGAATTACCTGGATTCATAAATACCCAACTTGCCAGCATTGATCTTAAAAGTACTGTGTCCAAAGTGTGGAAAGCGTACTCTATTCCGCTTAAACAGTTACCTATTGATGAAGATGTCAATCTCAGCATTACACCAAAGCAAGCAGCTATAAGCGATATTATCTATGACAATAACGCACTAACAATGGCGCTAGGATTAAAAATACAAATAGGATTACATTTAGGAAAAAATCCAGTTGCTGAAAATATAGCACCACCGATTTTGTCCAGGATAAAAACCAATCAACCTGAATTTAAACTTTATTTACCGATGCATATTGATTATAAAATCATTGAAAAACAAATTAATCAGGCAATAAATAATCAGACTTTTAAGCAAAAAACCGATGTTGGTGATATAAACATCAATGTTAAGCAAGTTTTTGTGTATCCTTCGAATAATAAAATTGTTATTGGTGTTGAATTTACTGCCGATGTTAATGGCGAACATCTTAAAACTACAGGCAAGTTGTTTCTTGTTTCAAAGCCCGTTCTTAATGAAGCCGGTACGTCACTTCGATTAACCCAGGTTTCATTCTCTCGCGATTTTAATAATGCACTTCTGAACGCAATTACCTATGTTTTTAAAACGAAAATCAATACTCTCATTGAAACCAAAGCAAATTTTGATTTAACGGAATCCATAAATCAAACATTAGGTCTGATGCAGTCCGAATTAGATAAAAACCAGAAAAATTCCAGGTTTACGATTCACTTAAAAAAGCCAACTCTACGTTTATCTCAGATTGTGGTTAGCTCAAAACAGTTGATAATAGAGTCTAAACTTACTGGTTTTGTTAATGTGCAACTCCAGAATTTACCCGAGTAAACATCTAGAATTCACTAATCTGTAAAGAGCAGCGTATTTATGCTAATAATTTCAAATTTAATGCCTTAATTAACGCATTTAGTATAAGGAAATTCCTCTTTGTGCCGTTAATAAGGTATCAAAACATGAACTTAGTAGAGCAACATCTATCTCATATTCCAGCACCCAAGTTTACTAAAACGGAGTTTTACAAAAATGAAAGCATCAGATTTATTTGTTAAATGTCTCGAAGAAGAAGGAATTGAATATATTTTTGGTATTCCAGGTGAAGAAAATGCTGATTTTATGATTTCACTCGAAAAATCCAGGCAAATTAAATTTATACTCACCCGACACGAACAGGGTGCAGCTTTTATGGCGGAAGTTTATGGGCGATTAACCGGCAATCCAGCCGGTTGTTTAGGGACGTTAGGCCCCGGTGCCACCAATTTAATTACCGGGGTTGCCGATTCCAATATGGATCGTTCCCCAATGTTGGTTTTAACTGGCCAGGGTGCTTCGACCCGATTGCACAAAGAGTCTCACCAAATAATGAATGTAGTAAAGATGTTTGAACCTGTAACAAAGTGGGCTCAAACCATTTTACACCCGAATAGTATCCCTGAAATTGTGCGTAAAGCCGTGCGTTTAGCGCGTACAGAAAAACCAGGCGCTTGTCATATCGAACTGCCTGAAGATATCGCAAAAATTGAAACCAGCTCGGCACCTATGAAGCCGCAACGCTTTCGCCGACCGGTTGCAGACGAGAAAATTCTGAACCAAGCCGTTGAGCTCATTTTAAAAGCCAGGCGCCCGATTATTATTGCGGGTAATGGTTGCATCCGCAAACGGGCAAGCAAACAACTCCGTGCACTGTGTGATAAAACCGGCATTGGTGTTATCAGTACGTTTATGGCCAAAGGTTGTGTTGATATGGATGAAGATTACTGTCTTTATACTATTGGTTTGCAAGCTAAAGATGTTATCGCTTGTGCACTCGACCATGCGGATTTAATTATTACCCTCGGTTATGACATGGTTGAATACCACCCTACTTTATGGAATAGCAACAAGGATAAAAAAATAATTCATGCCGACTTCTTACCAACTGAAATCGATGAATACTATCACCCCGAAACGGAAGTGATTGGTGATCTTGCTCATACATTGTGGATGATGAACGAACGTTTCAATGAAGTTGAAAATTTTGACTATGACTTCAGACAGCAACTTGCCACACGCGAAACAATGAAAAAAGAATTAGCTGCGCATGCTGATGATGATACCGAGGGTCTTATCCGACCACAAAAAGTTTTATGGGATGTTCGCCAGGTAATGGGCGCTGATGATATTGTATTATCCGATGTGGGTGCACACAAAATGTGGATCGCGCGACACTATCAATGCCATGAACCGAATACATGCTTAATTCCTAATGGCTTTTGTTCAATGGGTTTTGCTCTGCCGGGTGCAATAGCAGCGAGCTTTGTTTTCCCTGACAAGAAAATTCTTTCGATATGTGGTGATGCTGGTTTCTTGATGAATGTGCAAGAAATGGAAACCGCTAAACGTTATAATTCAAATATAGTCGTAATGGTTTGGGAAGATCATGCTTATGGCCTAATTGCCTGGAAACAGGAAAATGAATTTGGTCATCATACTGATTTATCTTTTGGTAATCCCAATTGGTTACAACTTGCGAGTGCATTTGGTTGGCATGGACATAAAGTTGAGAACAGCCGGGACCTTGTGTCTGAGTTACAAGCGGCATTTGATGAGGATGGTCCCAGTTTAGTGATTGTTCCAATTGACTACCGCGAAAACATGTTATTAACTAAACGACTCGGTGATATTGCTTGTCCTATTTAATGGATAGAATCTGAATAAACACAGAAAATTTTTAACTGTAGGCTGTCTCATTCCCGCGAAGGTGGGAATGACGACAAATAATTTATTTCCTGACTTTAACGTGCTTATTCGATCATTAAACAATAGTAATTTTAACTGTATAAAATAAAGGAATACGACATTGAGTAAACATTACCCATTAATGATTGCCGGACACACAACAAAAAATAAAAATATCATTACTGTAACGGCACCTTTCGATGATTCCAAAATTGCAACGCTTGATACAGCCGATTCAGATGCAGTCGAACAAGCCCTTTTCACCGCACACCATTTATTTAATGATAAATCAAAATGGTTATCCGCATCAAAACGCATTGAGATACTCAATAAAGCAGCTGAACTAATGCGAGAACAATTTGATGACCTCGTGATAGAAGCCGCGCAAGAAGGTGGCAAACCCTATAACGATTCACGAGTGGAAGTCGAACGGGCTATTGATGGGGTATTAAATTGCATTGAATGTATACGAACCGACCATGGTACTGAAATACCCATGGGCATCAATCCTGCTTCTGAACATCGTATGGCCTTCACTCAAAGTGAGCCTATTGGTGTCGTAGTCGCAATCAGTGCTTTTAACCATCCACTTAATTTAATTATTCACCAGGTCGGCCCCGCTATCGCAACGGGTTGCCCGGTTATAATCAAACCGGCAGAAGATACGCCCTTGTCATGTTATAAATTTATTTCAATTTTAAGACAAGCAGGATTACCCGACGAATGGTGTCAGGCCCTGGTTGTTTCCGATTTAGACGTTGCAACACAATTAGTATCCGATAGTCGGGTTGGATTTTTTAGCTTTATTGGCAGCGCTAATGTCGGTTGGATGTTACGTAGCAAGTTAGCTCCCGGTGCGCGTTGTGCACTTGAACATGGTGGGGTCGCCCCCGTTATTGTAGAAGCAGATGCCAATCTTGTAGAAGCCTTACCTTTATTGGCTAAAGGTGGTTTCTATCATGCTGGCCAGGTTTGTGTTTCGGTACAGCGTATATTTTGTCACAAAGATATTGCAAATGTCGTAGCAAGCAACTTAGCTGAAATTGCAAAGAAATTGATTGTTGGCAATCCAATGAAGCATGAAACAGATGTTGGTCCTCTTATTCGAGCCAAAGAAGTTGCAAGAGTTCATGACTGGGTAACGCATGCTGTTAAGGATGGTGCCGAATTATTATGTGGTGGAAAAATAGTGGGAAACTGCTACTTACCAACTGTTTTATTAAATCCATCCGACGCTTCAATTGTTTCTACAAGCGAAATATTCGGTCCGGTTATCTGTGTGTACAGCTACGACAATGTTGACGACGCTATAGAAAAAGCAAACGCCTTACCTTTTGCCTTCCAGGCCAGTGTCTTTACAAAAGATATTGATAAGGCATTACATGCCTATAAACAACTTAACGCCAGTGCCGTCATGGTGAATGATCACACTGCTTTTAGAGTGGACTGGATGCCTTTTGCAGGATTACGGCATTCTGGCTTAGGTGTTGGCGGTATTCCACACACCTATCACGATATGCAAATTAAAAAAATGATAATGATTAAATCGAGAAAAATTTAATTTACCGCCCTCCTTTTACATGATTTTTATTTATTGAGAGTGTAGAGTTATTCAAGGAGTATGATCAAGCAAGATTATTTTTTACGTTCCAAGATTAAAATAATTTATCTTGAGAGTTTTACAGAAGTAACATTATGCAACATCATTGTTATAGTTGAGATCTTTAAAGAAGCAACATTAAGCGACTTATGCGTTAACCTCAATCCATTTAATCCATTGTGTAAACAAGTTTGCATTAACAGCGGCTACGACAGAACGTTTTTCCAACTTAAAGCTAAATACATTTTCTTTTTGTAATGTTTTAGCGACCCCACCACTTTTTTCTAAAATAAAATTCCCTGCCGCATAGTCCCAAATATTTTGATTACCATGCAAATAAACATGCCCTCGACCAACAGCCAACCAACACCAGTCAAGCGCTGAAGCTCCAAAATTTCTTTGCGATGAATACGGTGGAGTCTTAACAAGATTAATCGTCAGCAAAGAAGATAGTCTTTTAAAATCAATAATGGCAGTCGATTTAGCTAAGTCTGCCGAATGAGTACTGCATGGTATTTTATGATTATTCAGCGAGACATTGTCTATATCGGCCATGAAACATTCGTCACGAACAGGGTCGTAAACAAGTCCAAAAGTAACTTGTCCTTTTTCAATTAACGCTAACGAAATAGCAAAGTATGGAATACCAAAGGCAAAATTACTTGTACCATCAAGGGGATCTAAACACCAAACTGGCCGCTCACTTTCGAATACTAATAACTGTTCATCTTTTGTCATTTCTTCACCAAGCACGATGGATTCCGGATAATGCGCTAGCAAATAGGTTTGTATTTTTTCCTGAACAACTAAATCTGCTTCTGTAACAATACTGCCATCGGCTTTATGTTGATGACTTATTTTTTCAAAACGAGGCAATAGTTCATTTTTCGCCACAGACACTATCATGTTTTTAATTTTTTTAAAGTCAGGATTGAACATATATAAAACCAGATAAGTTGAAGTTATATTTTCTTAATGATTGAGGGCTTAGTTAATATAAACCACATTCCATACAACATTAATACTGCAGTGGTTATAATGATGTAAAGATTAAGCTCCCTAAAAAAAACAATATAGCCAAAACTTGCCGACATCATCGATACTGATAAAATTTTAGCGGACAAAGGTATAACTCGATGTTCTTGCCATTTCTGAAGTGGTGGGCCAAAAAATCGATGCTGGTATAACCAGTCATGAAAACGTTTAGAACTTTTGGCAAACGCCCAAAGCGCCAATAACATAAACGGTGTCGTTGGAAGTACTGGTAAGACAACTCCAATAGCGCCTAAAGCAAAAAATATCCATGCCAGAATGAAATAACATATTTTCATATTATAAGTACAATAGCCCTAATTTACTGAGGTTCGTTTTTCTGCTTCAATAAAAATACGTTTAATTTGCGGAAAATCTTTTTTTATTTTAGCGCTTAGTTCGGAAATCGCATGCTCAACATCATCAGCAGTACTTGAATCCTTAAAGTCGACACTGATGTTAGCTAAAATATAATCCGGTCCCATATGCATGGTTAAAACTTCATTAACATGCTCAACGATAGAGTTTTCAATCAGGGTTTTCTTGATATGTACAATTGTTGAGTAATTAGCACTCTCTCCTATTAATAGTCCCTTTGTTTCATAAGCCAACCAAATGGCAGTACCCAATAATATTAAGCCAATTATTATTGATGCAACTGAATCGAACATAGCAATACCCGTGTACTGAGCGAGAGCGATACCACAAAATGCAACCATCAAGCCAAGCATCGCAGCCGAGTCTTCAAACAATACAATAAAGATAGAAGGATCTTTTGCTCGTTGTATCGCTTCAAGATATCCCCACTTCCCTTTTACTTTGGTAAACTCCCGAAATGCAAATATCCAGGCTCCACCTTCAAATAACATCGCCAGGCCTAACACAATATAATTAATTAATGGGTCACTAATGGGTACAGGATGCTGTAAATGCTTTATGCCTTCATAAATAGATATTCCGCCGCCTAATGCAAATATAAGAATCGCAACAATAAAACTCCAGAAATAAACTTCTTTTCCATAACCAAACGGAAAAGCATCATCAGCGGGTTTTGCTGCCTGTTTTAATCCATGCAACAATAAGACCTGATTACCAGTATCCACAAGCGAATGAATCCCTTCTGATAACATAGCCGAACTACCCGTAACGGCTGCTGCAAAGAACTTGGTTATTGAAATTAAGGTATTGCCTATTAATGCCGCGTAAATTACTTTTTTTGTTCCAGATGACATTCAAACTTTCCTGTATTTCTGAGTCTATTTTTATCGATTTATCAAATTTTAACGACTTATTTTAAACTTAATCCTCGTCAAACGTTTTGTTTGATCTTAATTCTTTAACTTGAGCACGTTTCTTTTTTGTTTCTATTCGTTTACGCTTAGAGGCATTGCTGGGCTTTGTCTCATACCGTTTTTTTTGTACAGTAATAGCTTGTTCAATGATTTCTACCAGGCGTTCCAATGCGGCTTCTTTATTTTTTTCCTGGGTACGGTGTTGCTGTGCTTTAATAACTAATACGCCATCACTGTTAATTCGCTTATCGTTTAACTCTAATAGCCGTTGTTTATACAGCGTCGGCAATGATGATGCATTAATATCAAAACGTAAATGAATAGCCGAAGAGACTTTATTTACATTCTGGCCACCAGCACCTTGCGCGCGGATAGCTTGAAGCTCGATATCCTTCATCTGTATGGCTAATTGGTTGGATAATCTCAACATTGACTTATTCTCAAACAACGTAATAAATTTAAAATGGAAATCCAGAAAGTATTACAAGCATTCTCGTTTTTTCCTGGGTAAAATATTAACATAAAATCTTACTTTATAATTCTTTAAGAATTTGAAATGACCTCCTTATTATCTCTACCAATATAGTGACTCACCATGAACTTTATTAAAAACATTACGCCAAAACGATTTATTTATTTTAGCTTACAAGTGTTACTCCTAATAGCCGTCTATATTGGAGTAAAATATTATACCCAACGCGACCTGGTTCAAGACACTCCTCCTGCACTTAGCGCCACGTTATTATCGGGGCAAACATTTAACTTACAAGAACAACGAGACAAGCCCTTATTACTCCATTTTTGGGCTAGTTGGTGTCCTGTATGCAAGCTTGAGCAAGAAAGTATTGAATCAATCAATAAAGAGCACCGCGTTGTCAGTGTTGCGATGCAATCGGGTGAACAAGCTAAACTGAAACAGTATATGCAGGCTGAAAAGCTCAGCTTCCCGGTGATTGCTGATGATCAGGGCGATATCGCCGCACGTTTTGGTGTTAAAGCGGTTCCGGTTAGTTTTATTCTTAACACTAAAGGCAATATTGTCTTTATAGAAAGCGGTTTTACCTCCTCATGGGGTTTACGCCTGCGATTATGGTTGGCGAATTACTTATAAGCCCCTCTTTCCCTGTTGGCTCCCCTCCTCCACGCTATAAATCAATTAAAATCAGTCTGTTATAAAATAGATCTATTTAGCTTGATCGTTCTCTAAATATTCTCTATGCTTAAGTTGTACAGAGAACCTTTAGAGGACAATAATGAATTTAACTCAAACTGAAATCAAAATTCAGGACTTTATCCGTATTTTTATTGACCAAAATGGCCACAGCCCGACGTTGCAAGAAATTGGCGATGGCGTTGCGATTAAATCAAAAGGTACCGTCCACCGTTATATAACCGCGCTGAAAACCAAGGGTGCATTACAGCATAACGAACGCCAGTGGCGAGGCCTAAGTCTGACAAATCCGGATCCAACGCCAGATAGGACTGTGGAGGATGCTTGCCTCCCCTTTCTTGGTCGCATTGCTGCAGGCCAGCCCATTGAAGCGATTTCCGATATAAGTGAAATCAACATTACTGATTTGCTGTTAGGCAAAGGCAGTAGCCGGTATATGTTACAAATCAAAGGCGACTCGATGGAGGATTTAGGAATACTAGATGGCGATATGGTGGTTATCGAACGCCGCGACCATGCTAAGAACGGTGATATTGTCGTTGCACTGATTGACGAACAAAACGCAACCTTAAAGCGTTTTCACTTAGAGAGCGACGGCCAGGTACTCTTGATTCCAGCTAATGCCTCATTGACTGCACAACAATATGCCGCCGACCGTGTGCGCATCCAGGGTATTCTGGTTGGACAAATGCGTACTTACCAAATTAGTTAAGGTAAGAGACAGAAAAAGAAGACAAAACTACGTACAACTTAAATTATAATGCATAATTTAAAAAAATATCAGGGATACTAAAAATAATTATAACCGGCAATGCCAATTGCTAAGTGCACATGGATTTTTTCATGTTCACACTTGGACAGTTTAATTAACTACTATTTTTTTATAACCCGCTTACTTTCAAAAACCTCCCATCCTCCACCAAGCGTTTTGAAAAGGCTAACTAAATTAATCAATGTGTGTGTTTCTGAAATTACGAGCTTGTCTTCAACTCGACTTAACTCATGCTCTGCATCAACAACACTTAAAATATTATCCTCGCCCAGTCTATATCGCTGCTTAGCCAAATAAGCGGAATGCTTATTCAAATCTACAGCCTTGTTCAGTCGCTTACGCGTTTCCAACTCTTGGCCATAACGAACCAAGGCGGTTTCGGCATCTGTCAGGGCGGTCAGCACCGCTTTTTCATAAGCAATTGCGGCAGCCTCAGCCTCAGCTTTTTCAACTGCAATCTGTGAACGGATTGCGCCGCCCCGAAATATTGGCCATCTAATTAACGGCCCTAAAGCCCAAAATGTGCTTGTACTTTGAAATAAATCACCAAAACTAAGACTTTCTACACCAACCGTACCAGTGAGAGCGAACTTGGGAAATAAATTAGCTGTTGCCACACCTATATCAGCCGTCTCTGCTGCTAACTGTCGTTCAGCCAGGCGTATATCAGGCCGACGCCGTAGAATATCCGAACGTAAACCAACGGGAACAATATCGGGTGGTACAGGTAATGGTTTCGTTTCAAGTAATTTTTCTAAAAGTACTTGCGGCTCTTGACCTGTTAGTACCGTTAAACGATAAGCACTGGCGCGTAAATCTGCCGTTAAATTTGGTAAAGACGCTTCTGTTAAACGTAATTGTGCTTCGGCGCGGGCCAATTCAAACTTACTGGTATCCCCAAAATCATATCGCTGTTTAACAATCTCTACCGTTTTCTTCTGCAGTTTAATATTCTGCTTGATGATTGCTATGCGTCGTTGCGTACCACGCAGCTCAATATAGTTGCGCATCGTTTCTGCTAAAATCGAGAGCACGATATCCCGACGACTTTCAATGGCGCTGTCGAGTCTGGCATCAGCGGCTTCCACACTACGTTGTGTACCACCAAAAAAGTCCAGTTCCCATGAGGCGTCAAATCCTGCTTCATATACAGTTCGGTTACTCGCTATGCCTGGGATAGAGCTTGCAGGTAGGCGTCCATTTTCACTTAAGCTCTCACGCACAACATCGACAGAACTTTCTATAGAAGGGTAATAATCAGCGCTTTTTCCACTTCGCAGAGCGCGGGCTTTACGTATATTCGCTTCAGCGATTTTAATATCCAGATTGTTCTGCGCTGCCTGCTTGATAATTTTGCTTAATAGCGGATCGTTAAAGACTTGCCACCAATCAATTTGTATTGGCATTCTCTCATCAACTACTGCCTCAGCTCTCTCTGAAGAAAACCAATTATCCTCTGTCGTAAATTTTGGTTTAGCGTAGTCTGGACCAACAACTGTGCATGCGTTTAGCAAAGCGCTTATGATGAAAACTGTGCTAATAGTTCGCTTTTCCACTTTATTACTCCATTCTCTTTGTAAAAAACCAACCAGCCAAGCCAAGAGTGAGTAAGCCAATAACCAGTAATGGCCAGGTATTAGCCCATATATCTAGAAATGGCATATCTTTTAGAAACAACCCTTTCACTGTTATCAAAAAATGTTTCAGAGGATTAATCCAACTGGCTGTCTGTAACCAACCAGGCATATTTTCAACTGGAGCGGCATAACCTGAAAGAGTAATTGCAGGTACCATAAAAGTAAATGCACCTAAAATAGCTTGTTGCTGGGTCTTGGCAATTGCAGAAATAAACAGTCCAACACCAACAACTGACATCACAAAAATAAACAATGAAAAAAGCAACAATAGAAACGAACCTGTAAACGGAACATTAAAGAGTGCTACTCCAACCACAAAAATCAGCAAAGCCTCACCAAGACCAATCAGTACCGCCGGTACTGTTTTTCCAATTAATATTTCGTGTGGCATTAATGGTGAAACTAAAAGTTGGTCGAATGTTCCCAACTCACGTTCACGCGCTACAGACAAAGCCGTTACAATAAGAGTAATAAGCATTGCCAGAATACCTACCAGTGAAGGTACGGTAAACCAGAGATAAAGCAGGTTTTCGTTAAACCAGTTACGAGCAACAATGACTGTTTGAGATCCCGCGTTATGACGTGCACCGGATATTTCCTGTTCATAGCGTGAAACAACCTGTGAAATATATCCACTCACTATCTGTGCAGCATTTGAACGCCGCCCATCCAGAACGACTTGTAGCTTGGTCAGTTTCCCAGCTTCAATATTACGAGAAAAATCCACTGGGATATGGATTGCTGCCATCGCCTGTTGCCGATCAAGCAGTGGGCGTATTGCAGCTACACTCCTAACAAATTTGATCTCATTAAAAGTGGGAGAACCGTTCAAACGCTGGACAATTTCATAACCATGTTTGCCGCTATCCTGGTTAAGCACAACCAGACTGATATTTTTGACCTCCAGCGTGACAGCAAAGGAAAAAATAATCAGTTGCAACAGCGGTGGGCCAATCAAAATAATCCTCCCCTTCGGGTCACGAAACAGGGTAAGCAGTTCTTTTATAATTAGCGCTGGAATACGTCCGTTCATACATCCAACCTCTTTTGTGTTTTACGCAAAATCAGCAAAAAGAAAAATAGTGCTATTACCAACATTGCGACCATACATTGCAGGATTAAGGGCCAGATATTTCCGACTAAAAATAGTGTTTGCAGGCTGGTTACAAAATAACGGGCGGCAAAAACATAGGTTAAATATTGAATAGGTTCCGGCATGGCACTGATCTCAAAAATAAATCCGGATAGCATAAAGGCAGGTAGAAATGCGGACAGTAATGCCAATTGCGAAGCCACAAACTGATCTTTAGCTATAGTCGAAATTAGTAAACCTTGTCCCAGTGCTGCCAGGAGAAACACTGAAGAGGTTGCACTTAACGCTAGCAGAGAACCACGAAATGGCACACCATAAAAGAAAACCGCCACTGCAACACATATAAACATGGCGCATATGCCAAGTACAAAATAAGGTATCAACTTGCCCAGCAGGATTTGGTGAATCGATACGGGCGTAGTCATCATTGCTTCCATCGTACCGCGCTCCCATTCACGGGCAATCACCAGTGCGGTGAGCAAAGAACCAATAAGTGTCATGATGATGGCAATTGAACCTGGTAATAAAAAATTTTGGCTCTTAAGTTCAGGGTTGTACCAAAAACGAGATTCAACTTGAATCACTTTATTTAAATCATTAAGTCCGTTATCTTCGGCTTGATGCTGTAACCATGTCGCGACAACACCACGCGCGTAATTCTGTACAAAGCTGGCAATATTGGGTTCAGAACCGTCAGCGATTACCTGCACAATCGAACTCTTATTTTCCAATACCGTTTTTACTGTAAAATCTTGCGGTATAACAACAATCCCACGCATACGCCCGGCAACCAGATCATCCTGAAATTCCCGGCGATCGCTGCCGATACTGACATCCAGAAAGTGGGAATTAGTAAATGATTTAGTCAAACTGATAATATCCGGGCTCTGACTTTCCAATACTAATCCAATCCGCACCTTGTTACTGTCCAGATTAACCCCGTAACCAAAGATAAACAGCAGGATTAACGGCAGCACGAAGGCGATCAGGATGGCACTAGGATCACGAATGATCTGTAAAAACTCTTTGATGACAAGAGCTTTTAACTGCCTCATGGCATTGCCTTATTTTTATGTTCAAGGTCACGCTTGAGATCGCTTTGGTGCACCAATTCAATAAAAGCATCTTCCAGCGTTGTTTCCTGGTTTTCACTCGTATGCACAAGCTCTTTCAAATCATCTGGCGTACCTGTAGCAATATTTTCTCCTTGATAAATAAGACTAATTCGATCGCAATATTCGGCTTCATCCATAAAATGTGTGGTCACCATCACCGTCACACCTTTTTCCACTATGTTATTTATATGCAACCAGAATTCGCGGCGCGTAATAGGATCTACACCGGAAGTCGGTTCATCAAGAAACAATACATCGGGTTCATGCATTACTGCACAAGCGAGCGCCAGGCGTTGTTTAAAACCGAGCGGTAATGCACCGGCATTTTGTTTCAGGTAATTTTTCAGGTCAAACACCTCTATCATCATCTCGATTTGCACTTGTTGATGACTACCTGAAAGGCCATACAAACCAGAGAAAAACTTGAGGTTTTGTAACGTATTCAAATTACTGTAGAGAGAAAATTTCTGTGCCATGTAACCGATGCGAGAACGAGCCTGAGAAGTCGCCGTTTTCAAATTCAATCCTGTAACAAATGCACTGCCCTCGGTGGGTTGTAATAACCCGCACAACATTTTGAAAGTCGTGGATTTACCTGCCCCATTTGGACCCAGCAAACCGAAAATTTCACCACGCTGTATGGTAAAACTATTGTCTTTTACTGCGGTAAAATCCCCGAAGCGTTTGGTCAAATTGGTCGCTTCGATTACAGGTTTATCGGTTACTGGTTTATCGTCCATCTGCGCTGCCAGCGCAGAGTAACCTCCGGGGCCGCCGCCCAGTACATCGATAAATGCATCCTCAAACCAGGGGGACACGTTATGCCATTTACCCTGCTCTAATTTTGGTTTTTTCTTATCTTTCCCCAGTACGATACGAATTTGCTTGCCCTGTATCACTCCATCGATCACATTTTCATTGCGTAGCATGTCAGCTAATACTTTGCGGCGTTGCTTTTCAGCAATACCATGAATTTGCAGAGTGCGCCCTTCAACACGTTTCAACAGATCATCGGGCGGGCCGTTATATAGCTTCTGACCTTCATTAAGTAGGATAACGCTATCGCACTGCTCGGCCTCATCAAGATAAGAAGTTGACCATACTACAGACATCCCTCCAGAGAGCATTCCTTTAACCATTTTCCAAAGCTCACGCCTTGAAATAGGATCAACTCCGACGCTTGGCTCATCCAATAGTAATAACTTTGGATCGCCAATCAGTGCACAAGCCAAACCCAATTTCTGTTTCATTCCACCAGAAAGCTTTCCCGCAAGTCGTCCGGTAAAAGAGTGAAGATCAGTAAAATTAAGTAGTTTCTCAAACTTATGTTCACGTTCCTTGCCTGTTACATATCGCAAGTCAGCATAGAGTTTGAGGTTTTCCATCACACTCAAATCTTCATAAAGACCAAATTTTTGAGGCATATAACCAATGATGCTATGAATATCATCGGCATGAGTCTTACTATCAAAACCAGACACATTGATAGAACCGCTTTCAGCGTGCAGCAATCCCGTGATCAAACGAATCAATGTTGTTTTACCTGCTCCATCTGGTCCGACCAGTCCCGACATTTTGCCAGGGTAAATTTGTGCGGAAATATCATTCAATGCAGGTTTGATCATTCCAGGAAAAACTTTGCTTAGATTTTTAATACTGACGAGCGGATTATTTTCCATCATCATTTTCTTTTCGAACAATTTTAACCGTGACGGGCATACCCTGACGCAAACCTTGTTCTGAATTATTGACAATAATACGTAAACGATAAACCAGATTTGTTCGCAATTGCGTGGTCTCAACATTTTTTGGGGTGAACTCAGCTTGTGGCGAAATAAATCCAACCTGGCCTTTATACTCACTGCCTGAATCCGTTAAGACAATTGCCTTCTGTCCAGGATAGATATGGCCGAGATGAGGTTCATCAATATAAGTACGTATCCAGACAGGAGTACTTAACGCTAAGGTGTAAACACTGGCCCCTGAAGAAACAATTGCACCTGGTTCACGCACACGAGTAAGAATAGTCCCATCAGACGGAGCATGTATTTTCGTATCAGCGAGACTTGTTTCAACCAAATCAATTCGTGCTAAAGCGCGCACCCTACGTGCCTTAGCAGTATCCTTGTTAGCCAAAGCCGTGTCATATTTGTCTTGTGATACCGCACCACTTTTTACTAATACAGCCCGACGCTTATAGACTCTTAAAGTATTAGCTACCGTCGCTTCTGCTTCGTCCAACTCTGCTTTAGCCAGCATTAGTTCATCGATAAAAGGTTTTTGATCCAACTCCGCCACAACATCACCGCGCTTAACCTGATCACCCTCTTCATAATGCATCTCGGTAACACGTCCTGAAACACGAAAACCAAGTGACACATCTCTGATATCGACGTTTCCATACAGAATCAAATTTCTTTCATCGCCAGTCATTTTATTTTGGCCATAAAAATAAAAACCACCCCCGATAAAAATTATGGCAAAAATAATGATGAGAATTTTTTTCATGGTTTTTCACTTTTATCAAGACTAGGGACTTTCAGCACAGCTTCAGCATGAGCCCACAAAATCTGATGGATCAAGCTGACATGTCGCTTCTTAAATTTCTTTACGCCAAGCTGACGTAAAATGACTTCGCGACTTGACAGAAACACCAGAATTTGTCCAATAAGTGTATGTGCCCGAATTTTAGCCTCATCGCTTTCAGGTTTTAGTCCGACACAGGTCGCGATCATCGTGGATGTCAGAGCATGTATATTTTTCATCATGCTGTTATAAAATATGTCAAACGCATCAGTAGGTCTTGCCTGCTCACGCATGATGATCAACGCCCAATTTTTAGGCTCATCGGAATCGACAAACATAGATGCCATACTTTCAATAATTTTATTCAGAGCCATCCTTGCCTCGGCTTTTGTTAAGACTCCCTTTTGTCGCATTTTCTGTATTTCTTCATAGGCTGAACCAATATAACTTGTGCTTCGTTGTGCAATATACTCAACCACTGCTTTATATAAGCCTTCTTTGTTTACAAAATAATAAGGAATGGCCGACACATTTGCCCCTGACGCTTGTGAAAGCATCCGTGTGCTGGTTGCTTTAAATCCATACTCACCAAACAATTCCATCCCGGCTTCAATCAATGCCTGGCGTGTTCCTTCATTGCGTTTATCCAGGTTTATTTTCTGTGATTTTTTTTCGCTATCAAGACTCATTCTTTTTATCCATGTTGCGACCTATCTCGAATTTGTGTATTGGGGAAAAAATATACCAAAATCATCTGATTGGCATATTGTTTCAATTGTCCTTGGCTAAACTCGGTTTCATTCATAATTCAGTGTTCCTTTTTATTACAGCGTAACTTTTGATTATGAGTAAACCTTCAGGGTTTCAACGTCTAACCATCAAAATTCATTTTTCACTCTTTAATTTTTAAATCACAGTCTAACTGTAGTTTATTTAATCAAATAATTCAATCAATCGATTGAATTATTTTAGGTGAGACTGGATACTTGTCCGCATATAATTAGAAGGAATGATTGCTTCGTGTTCGGGTTTAAAATGCTAAAAAATACCGCTAGCCCAAGCCCTTCAGTATCTGTATTCGGTGTTGTTAGAAAAGCAAACTTACGTTTATCGCTTCCCTGTCCTTATCCGGAAAATAAGAGTAAAGGGCATTAGCATGTGTAACCTTCTCTCCATGAAACCTAAAGGTTTTAGGCCGTTCATAACTGCTAGCTGAGAATTATTAACGCTAAATATATGATATCTATAAGTAGCCAGCTTATTTATAGTATGAGATCGAAATTAAACATAACATTACTTCATATAGAATAAAATACAGTGGCATATCTAAAACATAAGGATTAATATAAACGGAATATATTCTTTCCCACTACACACTGATAAAACAAAAAATATGAACTATTCATTAATGAACAGTATGAAACAAAATGCTTTACGTTTCTGTTCAATCATTCTAATTGTTTTTTACGCTATAACATTAAATCTAGTTTCAATATCATTAGCGAATGCAGAACAAACTTCTGAACTAAAATGGATTGAACAAGCAACCCAAACCATAAAAAAACAGGAAACACTCCTTAAAAAGTCCACACTTCAAAGAACTAATGTTGACACGCTTTCCAATGCCCTAAAAGAAATAAATCAAATCAAAAGTCAGGCACAAGACTGTATTACCAACACCGAACAACAATTACAAAAAGCGATCGACGATTTAAATACCTTAGGGGAACCTGCGAAAAAGGAATCTAAAGAAGTTATAAAAAAACGTTCTAGTTTAACGACTCTACAAAAGGAAATGGACAAGCAACTATCGAGTTGCAAACTTATACAATTACAAAGCCAGGACTTAATAGAAACAACCAATGAATTACAGCAAGATATACTCGCACAACGACTTTTTGCCCAAACAGAAGATATTTTCAGCGTTTTAGCAGATAATATAAAGGCACCTGTTGCAGGATGGCAAGATAGTATTGAGTTTTTACGTGCTCAATACAAACTCAAGTTACTCAGCGCACAACAAGTTATCTGGCTTATATTATTAGCCGCGTCTGGGTTTGTAAGCGCAATTCTTATTGGCAAGAAGCTAACGGTTACTGTACCGATGGTATCCGAACCAAAAGACAGTGTCTCAGCATTTGTTCTCGCATTTCGAACCAGCTTTGCACACGCATTACCCTGGTTACTACCCGTGGGTGTTATAGCAGCCTTCCTAACCATTACGTTATCTTTAGATCCTTTACCTTTTATTACAAAAGCGACTTATATGGTGGGCATTTATCTGAGTTTGATGATGCTAATAAATTTATTAATCAGCCCTATTCCGCCGGCATTAACCTATATAACCAAGCCAGACAAATTATCAAGACGTTTTGCAAAACACTTAAAAATATTAGTGACATTAGGCTTAATCGGATTTTTTTTATTAACCGGTGAATTCAAAGCCAGTTTAAGTGAATCCGTTTATTATTTAAACCGTGGCATTTATAGTGTATTACTTATAATTAATTTAACCGCTATTTTATGGACAGTGCGCTTATTCTCATGGGCGATTCTCTCACGTGGTCCTCGAATAATTTTAAGTTTAGTATTATTTCTTTGTTTATTAGCAGAGCTGGCAGGTTACCGGAATCTTTCTTCGTTTGTACTTGGTGGCATACTCGCAACATCGGCAAGTCTCGGCTTTACATTTCTAGTTCATCGCCTGACAAAAGATGTATGTGATGGTATCGATGAAGGCCGGCAAGCATGGGGGCAAAAGATTCGGGATCGTATTGGCTTAAAAAAAGGTGACATGGTTCCGGGGCTGATATGGATCCGCATTATACTTATTTTAAGTATTTGGGGCAGTTTCCTCTATTTAGGCTTACATATATGGAAGCTGGATGATCCCTGGCTAACCATTATTACCGCCTATCTCACTGAAGGTTTTGACATTGGTACGCTTAACATCACCCCGAAAACACTCGCGATGGGCTTGCTGAGTTACGCGGTAATACTTAATCTTTCGCGCTATATTAAAAACCAGATTGTGCCGCATGGCCTGAAATACACCAAACTGGATCGTGGTGCACGTGAAGCGGTTACATCATTAATCGGTTACGTTGGTATGGCGCTCGCCGTTTTAATAGCGCTTTCGGTTACCGGCGTTCAGATGCAAAACATTGCCATTATCGCAGGCGCACTTTCAGTGGGTATCGGTTTTGGCTTACAGAATATTGTGAATAACTTTGTTTCCGGCTTGATACTTTTATTTGAACGCCCTATTCGTCGTGGCGACTGGATAGTTACCGGTGATACAGAAGGGTATGTTAAGGCCATTAATATTCGTTCTACGCAAATCGAGACATTTGATAGAGCAGATGTGATTGTTCCAAATTCTGAACTCATTACCGCTAAAGTAACTAACTGGATGTTACGTGATCGCTATGGACGAATCAGGATACCGATTGGCATTGGCTATAATTCTGATGTTGAAAAAGCATACAAAGTCTTACTGGAGATTGCCGAAAAGCATCCTATGGTGTTAACTAAAAAGTCAACCGTTGCCGATCCAAAAGTGTTGTTTCGAAAGTTTGGCGATAATTCCCTCGACCTCGAATTAAGGTGCTTCATTAGAGAGATTGATGAGCGCTTGAATGTGATTAGCGAAATTAATTTTGCTATCGTAGCAGCTTTTAGACATGAAGGCATTGAGATACCATTCCCACAACGTGTTGTAACCGTAGCAAACTGGAGCGACAAAGAATAAACATGTTACTTTTGTAAACAATAACAAACATAAAATATGACTATAAATTTAAAATTACCACGTTCATTGACTACTGGCATTTTTGTCATGAAAAAAATATTCTTGAGCGTTATGCTCAAACGGAAGGTAAGCGTTATATTATTGACATCAACGCAAGTAATATGAGTGATTTATATAATGACTTCGATAAACTGACTCCCTTTGTAAGATGGGAAGCATTGGCGACTTTTATCGTTTACTGGACACCTTATAGTCGGCAAATAAAAATATATAATCGCATTGCAAATGCAATGGTGCAATTTGTATAAGTAGCACCGACGCTAAGCATTTTACTTGGCTACGTTAATAAAAATTCGTTAAACTCACCGCGCATACAATGGTTTGAAGCCATTGATGACGAATATGCACCCGAATTGATTAGTGCGAGATATTTATGTTCATTAAGGTTCGGCAATATAGTATATAATAACTTGTCAGAGTATAAATTTTATAAAACGACCATGTTATTTATAGGAGACTTTTTTTGAAAACCTTGATACATAGACAACACCTAACGAATAAATCAAAATTTTGTCATATTGAAATTATAAAAGATGGTGACATATTCATTTTTTCTGTAACCAAAGGTGACTTAATTAGTAGCCCTGCGCCAAAAGAGGCTGTTTGCAAGACCCTCCAACAAGCAAAATCTAAAGCACGCGCTTTGGTTATTCAATGTAAAGGTAAAGGTTTTTCTTTAATTGATGACGACACCGATATAGAAGAAGATATTAATTCGAATACTGAGAACAACGCATCATCTCGTCCTAAACTCCGCCTCGTTTAAAAGATATCAATTTGTTATTAATTTATCGCTAATTTTTTATTGAGCTTTTAAATGATATCTCCAAGCACATATCCTGGCAAAATAATGAGAGCAATAATTAAATCCAACCACGTGAATTACTCGCAACTTGACGAGACCACCAGCTAGCAAACCATATTTTGAATGAGACAATCCGATTTGTCAGCACCTCCTGGAATTTCTTACGTTTATACATTAATACAGCTTAATATCTATTCATGAATACTTTATTTTAGGTATAAAAAAACCCCGCGAATATCGCGGGGTTTTCTAAGTTTCAAACTTACAAATCCTTAGACTTGAATGTTTGAAGCTTGTGGGCCTTTTGGTCCGTCTTCTACGTCAAAAGTTACCTTCTGACCTTCCGCTAAAGTGCGGAAACCATCGCTGGCGATTGCAGAGAAATGTGCAAAAACATCTTTGCTGCCATCGTCTGGAGTGATAAAGCCGAAGCCTTTGGATTCGTTAAACCATTTAACGGTTCCTGTTGCCATAATAAATTACCTCAATAGTATTAAAAATTAAAAATGTGTTACAAGTCTTGCGAGGTAATTAACAGGAGAAAACATTGTAGAAAACTTCCGAAATAACCAAGGTATAGAATGTAGCGAGATATAGTGTAACCGTTTTTCGATCAAAAACAATAGTAATTTACAAATTAATCTACAAAAACAGTCGTTTATATTGAAAATTTCACATAATTGTCATAAATGAGACCATTTTAACTCAATAATTACTTTATATAAGGATTTTATTATAAAGTTCTGTGCTACACTTCGTTAGCAATTTCTGGTGCGCTTCGGTCTGCACCTATTCAACGAAAGAACCCTACGTTTTATTTCGTTACATACAAATTATGCTTCCGCCTAGACCGTCCCAATTTTATTTGGGTAGGTGATTAAACTGCATAATTTCTGGAGAACACTCTACATGTCATTTGAATCCCTCGGCCTATCCGCCGAAATACTTCGTGCTGTTTCTGATAAAGGCTACAGCAAACCAACACCAATACAACTACAAGCTATCCCCCTTATTCTTGAAGGACGCGACCTTATGGGTGGTGCACAGACAGGAACCGGTAAAACAGCCGGCTTTACCTTGCCTTTATTGCAACGCTTAATGGATACAAGCACGCCCACTACTAGTCGTCGCCCTATCCGGGCACTGGTTTTAACCCCAACCCGAGAACTGGCAGCACAGGTTCATGAAAGCGTACAAACATATGGACGCCATTTACCTCTTAAATCTACTGTAGTTTTCGGTGGAGTCAGCATCAACCCTCAGAAGATGAAATTGATCAAGGGTGTAGACATCTTAGTAGCCACACCGGGACGTTTACTCGATCACGTTGGTCAGAACTCCGTTAATCTATCAAAGGTGGATATATTGGTTCTAGATGAGGCTGATCGTATGCTTGATATGGGCTTTTTACGCGATATTCGTAAAGTTCTGGCTCTTTTACCTAAAAATAAGCAAACTTTACTCTTTTCAGCGACATTCTCGAATGAAATCAAAACACTTGCCAACGGCCTGCTTAATTCACCTGCACTCGTTGAAGTGGCTCAGCAAAACACGACTTCAGAACGCGTTGAACAAGTTGTTCATCACGTTGATAAAAAACGTAAACGTGAGCTTCTGTCATTCTTAATCGGCTCAAACAACTGGGAACAAGTATTAGTCTTCAATCGCACTAAACATGGTGCCAATCGTCTTGCCGAACAACTCAATGAAGATGGTATTAGTGCTGCAGCCATTCACGGTAACAAAAGCCAGGGTGCACGTACCCGTGCATTGGCCGAGTTTAAATCGGGTAAAATTCGCGTACTGGTTGCTACCGACATTGCCGCTCGTGGCATCGACATCAATCAATTACCCCATGTTGTAAACTATGAGTTACCTAATGTAGCGGAAGATTATGTCCATCGTATTGGCCGTACCGGTCGTGCCGGTAACGAGGGCGAAGCGATGTCGTTAGTCTGTGTAGACGAACTTAAATTACTCAAAGATATTGAACGTCTTATTAAACGTGAAATACCTAAAGTGGAAATTGACGGTTATAAACCTGACCCATCGATTAAAGCCGAACCTATTAATAAGGGACGTGGTGCCCGTCAACAGCAAAAATCAGGTAAACCGGCCAGAAACAGTCGGCCTGGAGCACAACGTTCTTCAGGGAATGGCAATGGAAGCGGTCGTTCGAATGCAAAGAGTCCTACGCACAGCCGTCCACAAAACAGATCGGGTAATCGATAGTAAAACAGGTTATACGTCATGCCCAGAGTTGGGTATGACGAATTAACCATTCAGGATAAAGAGTCAATTTGATATAGTTATTCATTAATTTAAAAAGATTAGAATAAATGGATCCATTATCACAAGCTGTCTTTGGCGCAAGTCTTTCGCAAGCTTCTACAAATGACAAAACAAAACAATTAAGCGCGCTACTCATTGGTGCTCTTGCTGGCATGTCTCCAGACCTTGATGTATTAATTTACTCATCTGAAGATCCTCTGCTATTTTTAGAATATCATCGTCAATTTACTCACTCACTACTATTCATCCCCTTTGGTGCTTTAATTTGCGCTCTGTTATTTTATCCTTTTGCAAAAAAGAAACTGTCATTTAGTCAAGTTTATCTGTTTTCATTTTTAGGTTATGCCACACATGGCTTATTAGACGCATGCACGTCTTATGGCACTCAACTATACTGGCCATTTTCTGATGAACGTGTAGCCTGGAATATTGTATCGATTATTGACCCATTATTTACTCTACCGATATTAATTCTTGTTTTACTTGCCGTATACACAAATAAAGTCTGTTATGCACGAATAGCATTTGTCTATGCCATAGTCTTTCTAAGTTTAGGTTTAATTCAAAAACAACGTGCTGAAGACATCGCAGCTGCTATCGCTACACAACGAGGACACCAGAATAACCGTATTCTGGTTAAACCCAGCTTTGGTAATCGTCATGTATGGAAAATTATTTATGAATATGATGGGCGCTATTATGTAGATGCGGTTAAACTTTTATGGAATGCTGAAATAATTGCCGGCACTTCTATAGCAAAGCTGGATCTTAAACGTGACTATCCCTGGTTGTTAACTAATAGTCAACAAGCTAAAGATGTAGAACGCTTCCGTTGGTTTTCAAATGATTATCTCTCTGTAAACCCACAAAATCCGGATATGATTATTGATGTACGCTACTCGTTTATACCAAACAATATTAAAATGATGTGGGGAATTGAACTAAACAATAAAATAATTAACAATAATAAAATTAATACACATGTAAAATTTATGATAAATAGCAAGGTTAGCAAAGCAACCCGAAAAAAATTTATGGATATTCTTTTTTAAGTCGCATTTTTCGATTTCAGTAAGGTAAGTCCTGTCATCCCATAGAAGGATTATAAAACTTAACCTGGTTTTTACCTTCTTTTTTAGCTTTGTACATTGCGATATCTGCCTGTTTTACCAGTGTATTCATGTCCTCGGTATCATCAGGAAGTAAACTAATACCGATGCTCGCCGAAATATTAAAACTATGACCAAGTAAAGTATACGACTCTTGAACAATCATTAAAATTTTATTCGCAATGATATTTAAAGATTCAACGCTTTCAACATCGTTAATAATCAATGTAAATTCATCACCACCAATACGTGCAACTGTGTCGGATTCACGTAACATACTCACTACACGTTTACTAACATGTTGCAATAACTCATCACCAACAGTATGGCCATACTCATCATTAACGGCTTTAAAACCGTCTAAATCCATATACATTACGGCAATCTGTTTCTCGTTGCGTTTACATCGAGAAATAGCCTGGCGCAATCTATCGTAAAAAAGCATTCGATTAGGCAAGTCACATAAACTATCGTAATAAGCTAAATGATAGAGTCGCTCATTGCCCTCATTTTCGGTGGAGACATCTGAAAATATACCGATGTAGTGACTGACATCATTATTATCATCAAATACAGCGGTAATGGATAACCACTCAGGATAGATATCATTGTTTTTACGCCGATTCCAGATTTCCCCATGCCAGCGGTGTTCGCGGTGTATAATTTCCCACATGCGCCTATAAAATCCATTATCATGATTTCCTGAATGAAGCAGGCTGGGTTTTTTCCCAATCACTTCATCCCGACTGTATTGGGTTACCTTTACAAAGGATTGATTCACATTCAATATAGTAGAATTTACATCCGTTATCATGACGCCTTCTTCAGCATTTTCAAAAACTTTACCCATCAATTTTGCTACCAACTTTAAATCATATTTAACTTTACTCTTTAATTTGTTTATCTGTTTACGAAAACTGATTGTTAATACTGTAAACTCGTCATAATCTATAATCGAAATATATTTGTTTTTACTTGCTTTAACTAACAATCCTTGCGCGAGTAGCAACATTGTATTATGGGTATCGCCCAGGGTAATAAAATACGGTGTTTCAGCTAAATCCCCATCTTTGGCGTTATTATACCATCGGGTAAAATTATCATCCGTTGTGAGTGTTTTATGTAATTGTTCGAAATGAGATTCGCTATGACAAATAAGTGCACGGTTTAATTCAGACAACCATTTAATATGGAATTCCAGTGCCAAGTCCATATCACTGATATAATTATCAAGTTCACTTTCTGTAAGCTTTTGAAATAAAGAGTAATCCATAAATAACAATTCCCCCAAATTGTTAACTACATTAGTTACATATTATGTTTAAATAGGTTGATTTAGTATTCATAAATCCAGTATTCGCTTTATAATCAAAGCCCAACTGATTTAGATCAAGCGCATTAGGCCAAAAGGATTATAAAACATACATAATAATCAATATTTCAAATAGATAAACCAATAAACTAAAAGGAAACACGTGAAAAAAATCGCTTTATTCGTAGATGTTCAAAATATTTACTACACTACCCGACAAACCTTTGGTCGCCAATTTAATTATCGTAAACTTTGGCAAAAAGTAGCTTCTGAAGGTGACATTGTCACCGCATTTGCCTACGCAACACAGCGTGGCGATGACAAACAGATAAAATTTCAGGACGCACTGAAGCATATCGGGTTTACGGTAAAGCTTAAGCCGTATATACAACGAAATGATGGCTCAGCTAAAGGTGACTGGGATGTTGGTATAGCAATAGATGTGTTAGAACAAGCGGAAACTGTAGATACCGTTATTTTATTATCGGGCGATGGTGACTTTGATCTTCTACTTAAAAAAGTAAATGAAAAATATAATGTGACGAGTGAAGTATATGGTGTGTCAGCTCTTACTGCCAACTCTCTCATTGATGCGGCTAGTATGTACCATGCTATTGATAATGAACTCTTACTCTAGATAATATAAAGAATATCGATATCTTTACAAATAAGATTATTATGCTTTCTCTAATGTTCTGAAAACTACATCAATAGTTAAATTCAAAACCTCTAATCCCATCGCTTTTTCTCTGCCTTCTTTATTAGCACGAAAAAAATGCGGCGTCATTAAGAGCATTTGATTGATTGTTTGATTATTAATACTTCCAGTTTCGAATTTTAGTTCTTGTGTATTTACAAGAGAAAAACCCATGTCTTCTGCCACAGATAAATCAGGTGGATCCGTTTTTTTAATATCAGTATAAATGATATCCCGCAACTCTTTTAAGTGTTCTGCACCCGCCTCTACCAAAATAACTTTTCCCTTGTGCTTTAATATTTTATTAAAGCCATCGAAATTATGAAATCCAAACACACATAAAATAATATCAACACTCTCATCATGTACAGGAGGCTGTCGATTAGTACCAACTACCCAGGTGATATTGTTATTTTTTTTTGCAGCATCAATAATTGCATGCTTCGATATATCCAGACCGATAAGAGAAAGTTCATTCATGCCTTTCTTATTTTCAAGGTAATGATATAAGTAATCAAAATAATAGCCTTCACCGCATCCAGCATCCATTAAACAAACACTGCTTATATCTTTAATATAAAATAATGATGTTTCAGCCAGTTTATTCGCTATTGGCTCATATAGGCCACCATTTAAAAAATGTGAACGTGCGGCAACCATTTCTTTACTGTCACCAGGTTGTTTGGAGCGTTTATGTTGAACCGGTAACAAATTCACATAACCCTGGCGAGCTAAATCAAATGAATGTCCATTGTCACAAACAAGCTGTTTATCATGCTGGGTAAGCATTTCGCCATCAATTGGACAGGCAAGATTATTTGCTTTTATAAGTTTCATTTTTAGATTTATTGACAGTAAAAGGACTGTGGAGATATTTAGACGTTATTTTTCTGTATCAAGCATGCTTTTAAGATCTGCAAATGGATTGTGGGTTGCTGTAGCCGCTTTATCTTCGGCACTTGAACCACCTTGATCCGCTTCAAGTTGGCGCTGATGTTCATTATCATGACAATACATACATAAAAGTTCCCAGTTACTGCCATCAGCGGGATTATTATCGTGATTATGGTCGCGATGATGAACCGTTAACTCATGTAGATTCTCTCGCGAAAATTCACGACTACAGCGCCCACAGATATGCGGATACATTTTTAATGACTTCTCGCGGTAACCTTGCTCACGTTGTTCACTTGCACGACGTGCTTCGGAAACAATACGATCTAGATTTTTTTTATCTGTGGTCGACATAAAATAATTCTCAAAAATAATATTAGGTGCTAGTTATTTCTCTCAGTTTCGTAAGTAACGAGCAACGTGTAATTATCACCGGGGTTAATTGTCACGGTATCCTCTGCGGCATTAGCTGATTCAACACATAGCATTTTTAAATACCCATCTTTACCTAAGTCGCCCATTTTTTCAGCAACAGTTTCCCATGGATTCCAGACAACGGTCGATTGGCTGCCTTGCTTTTTGATAATAATTCTTCTTTTTTGATCATCAATAATTATATCATCGGCTGTTTGCAAATACACGCGATCAACTTCTGAATTAAAGTTAACCGGGCCAGATTGAATTTTTTGTTTAAACTCATCAGTCTTATCAAGGTAACTCTTATCTTCCAGTCCGTAAACGGAAGTATGGCTTACATCATCCACACTAAAATATGTGTGTAGTGCCTGACCGATAACAATAGGTTGATCGCTATTATTGTATGTAGTGAGTTCAATCTTTAGAGTTTTAGAAATTGTAAGGGAATATTCAGCAACGGTAGGTGTTGGCCACATGGTTTTAGTACTATCCAGGGCATTAGTATCCAGGCTAAAAGTAACACGGGTTTCTCCAGCCGATATTTGCTGTACACCCTTTACTTGCCAATAGACTGTCCGGGCAAATCCATGGGCAGGAAATAAACTCTCGCTTTCATGGGCACCAAACCATGGCCAACAGATTGGTATTCCTCCTCGTACTGACTTAGCAGGAGCAAATTTGGCATCATCTGATAACCAGATTACCTCATCTTCACCCTTGGGTACCCAACTAAGCAGGTGTGCACCTTGTAAGCTTATCACTGCGCTAGCCTGAGCATTCTTAATTTCAATAACGGGAATGCCACCCTTTCCAGGGTTGAAACTCAGGCTATGAGTATCATCCGTGAAGGCGAAGCTTTCATTGAGCTTGTCAAGATTAATAACTGGATTTTCCAGGGTCATATTTATCGATTCTTATAAGTTATATTAGTTTGGTTATATATCACAAATACATTAATGTAGCGGTTTATTCTTCCAAATGTCTTCTAAACGTGAATCTCGGCCACAACTTAAGCGATAGAACTTGTAGCGAATAGGATTGTTTTTATAATAATCCTGATGATAGCTTTCCTTACCTTTAATAGGATAAAACGTATTTGCATCTAAAATTGGGGTAACAACTTTTTGGTTAGGAAATAGCTTAACGACTTTCTGCCTCGACTCGGTAGCTAATTGCTTTTCTTTGTCATTCGATACAAAAATGGCACTTAAATATGAATGCCCTTTATCACAAAACTGTCCTCTTGCATCAAATGGATCAATCTGCACCCAATAATAATTCAGTAATTGTTTGTAGCTAACCTTGGATGGATCATAGCTGACTTCTACAGCCTCATAATGCCCCTCGTGATTACCATTATAGGTTGGGTTTTTCAGTGTGCCTCCGGTAAACCCCGAGATAACATCGGTTACACCAGCAAGTTTTTCAAAATCAGATTCCATACACCAGAAACATCCTCCGGCAAAAACCGCTTTATCGGCTGAGGCACTTGATAGGTAAGACAGTAATCCTATAAATACAACTATTACGAATTTCTTATTCATTGTTTTGCCTTAATGGTTAATAATGTTTCGACCTTACAAATAAGGTATAGTTCTTGAAATAATCTAATGATTTCAATTAATGAAGGCCGAATGGTTCCACTTAATTATTATAAAACTCAGTAAGTTTCTTATTTTAGCCGTGAAGAATAGCGTTCCTTTGCAGTGATTTTCAATATTGGTAACTCCGGCATCTTGCTGGAGTAGATATTATCGTTTAAATAAACTTTTTCAGCTTCATAATCATCTTCTGCAATATCAATATACCAGGCTTTTTTTGAACCATTACTCCCATCAGACCAACGATACTTTCGATCTTTTAAAGCGTCTTTCTTGTCAAAGGGTGCATTTATAGCCCAAAGTCTTACCGTTACTTGTCGCGCGGTATCGAGTAATCGTTTTAATACCAATTCACCAGAAGAAGGCAAAGTATTGGCTAATATATGCAAAGCCGCGTAACAATCAATTGTTGCTCTGTGACCTTCATAGAAAAAACCATATTTATAGGCCAGATATTCAAGCTTAACGCCTTCAAGTCCTTCTTCATTCCAGTTTATATCGGCTATTGAACAACCCCATGAAATAGTTTTAAAGGCATCATCAAGGTTTTCACAAAAGCCGCGATCAAAGCGTGCGTTGTGCGCAATCACAATCGCCGCATCTTTTAGCATGTCTCGAATCTGGTTCATATCGAGTGACTGGCCTTTCACCATTTCATCCGTAATACCCGTTATCCGCGTAATATTTTCAGGAATAGCGCAGCCAGGATCTTGAAATGCATTGTAGGCGGGTAATATTCTAAATATCTGTCCTGATTTATTAAACTCAAATGGTACCAATGCGATTTCAATAATGGTATCTTCATCGGCATTCATGCCAGTTGTTTCAACATCCAGATAAATCCCAATGCGCTTTTGACTTGCATCTTCAGAATTGTATTGCTCAACGGGTACTAAACGTTTTAAAACGCGATAATCACTTGAACTCTCTACCAATTCAACCGCTTTTACTAAATCCATAAATATTAACCTATTAAAATACCTGATATTTCATTATGCTAAATCTCTAACTCGAACCATTTGTTTTCGTTCAATAATACACTCATATTCACCAGCTTCAAACTCTCGACAGACTAATGGACGTCTCTCATAAATTGTACATAACATGGTGTTTCTATCCAGGGCCGCACACCAGCCATCATCTAATCGTTCCATACTGCTCCCACCCCATTTGTCAGTAACAATATATTTAGCTGGCACGCCTGTTTCGGTAAGAATCATCACTTCCAAACGACAACAACATGCTTCGCAAGTTGCACATGTTATTTTAAGATCTGGGACAATATGTTCTTGACCAGTAAGTTCTTGTTCAGACACGAGTGATGCTGTCTCTTTTAATTGTCATAACTCCTATTATATTACGCTACCGTAATAATGGGTACAAAGTAGCAAAAAAAATTTAAATACAGCATTATCAATTAACTATATTGATAGAACCTAGTCTGATTATTCGATGGATAATCTTTTAGAGTTGTTTACCCGCCAGGGTTGGTGACTTATCCGTACGTGTTTCAAGTTTCAAATAACTTACTAACCGAATACAACCTTCTTTGTGTAATCTCTCGTGTATTGTCTCAATTACTTCAAGGATCTGCATCAACTCTCCCTCAATATTCGTTCCCGATGCATGCGTTTCAATAATAAAATCAAATTCCTGAAGTAACTCCACTACACGAACAATTTCGTTTCTAACTGAAACACCACTCCCAATGGGTACAACCTGTAACTCTGCTGTTGCTTTCATATATATTCCTGATATTAACTAGAGTAAAGATAAGGACATGAAAAGAACAAATACATTTAGTTGTTATTCTGCCAATTTGTTACCAATGTCCAGTTTTGGACTAATGCTTGCACTTCGTCAGCATTCATTTGCTTACTATATTAGGTAACCTTGTGGTATATCACAATACCCTGCTTAACCCTTTTTTCTCGCATGTTCTCTGTCTTGTCCACACCTATTGCTATCCTTTACAAATTCAGTGTCGATTAGCTTAACCTGATAAGTTTAATTACTTCAGATGCCACTTTCGTTATAAAATTCTCCAGATGCATAATAGCTTTAACGGTTCCCTATCTGTGCAAATTAAATAGCCTAATAGTAACCTTTAATAAAAGTATATAGTTAAGTATTTGATTTACTGTAATAATTCTAATCATTTTAATGAAAACCGCTTATCGAATGATGTAAGTATATCGGCAGGGATAGCCTATTTAAGGCTGAACAAGTTATCTGGCTTAGTAAATTGATACGTATAACTTTAGTGACTTACTAACCTATAAATTTCTCTGTACGCCACTCCCAAATATACATAATATACACGCAAATTAAACAACGACTTAGCTATAAGACTAAGTGGTTCATCAACGTTACGGTTAAATATTTTGTTGAATATCTTCATATGATCGCACAGTTTGTCGAGTTTTTTGTCAATCGCCACTTATTGACCAATATGTTATTTGTCGCCGTGATTATAGGTGGATTATTCTCCTGGCAAGAAATCAAAAAAGAAGAACGCCCTGATATTACCTATGACATGGTTCAAGTTTCGGCTGCGTATCCTGGCGCAACGGCAGAAGAAGTTGAATATTTTGTTACCCGTGAACTGGAGCAGGAATTAAAGGCTGTTGAGGGTATTCATAGAATATTCAGCAGTGTCGGTAGCGGTACAACCACAGTCTCCTTAGAACTTGAGAAGGGTCTGGATAACAAGAATGAAGTGATTACTGAAATTCGGAATGTCGCTCTGGGCACAAAGTTACCACCAGAAGTACGTGATAAACCATCGGTACGTGTATTCAAGACCTCCAATAGAGGCATCATAGACATTGCCCTGATTAATACCCAGGCTCATCTACTCAACACCGAACAACGTCAGGAAGTACAGCGCCTTGCAACGTCTCTGGAGCTACAATTAACCAATCAGGCACAAGTTAATAGCGTTAATCGTTCGGGATATTTGCAGGAAGAGTTACAAATCAATGTCGATCCGCAAAAGCTGGTGCGTTATCAAATTCCACTCAGTCAGGTAATCCAGGAAGTAACCAATAACAATATACGCCTACCAGCCGGACATGTTGAAATAAAAGACGAACCCAGTGTCACCATTAATGCACAACTCGACACAATTGATAAATTAAATAATCTTTATATACAAGCAGGTTTTAAAGGTAAGGCTATTGACCTGAAATCCATCGCAGAAGTAAGAACAGACTTTCGTCGAGAAAAACAAATTATCAAAGTCAACGGCCATGAGGCGGTCTTATTTAAAGTGGTGAAAAACTCATCTGCAGGTATCCTTGAAGCATTGGATAGCATCCAGAAAGTTGTAAGTAGTTTCACTGCCAATAACTTGCGTCATACTAATATACAGCTGGTCATTCTTGATGATGAATCGTTTGAAGTACGTAATCGACTTAGTATAATCGCTTTCAATGGCGCTATTGGTTTTTTCCTAATCCTGGTTACCCTGTTTATATTTCTAAACAAGCGTGCGGGTGTTTGGGTCGCTATGGGCATTCCATTTACAATTTGTTTAACGTTGATATTTGCGATGCTTATGGGATATACCATTAACAATGTAACTCTTGCAGCCGTGATCATTGTAATGGGTATTGTAGTTGATGATGCCATTGTGGTTGCCGAGAATATTGCCCGGTTTCACAGAAATGGCATGAGTTCACAGGAAGCCGCAGTACAAGGTACTGCTCGGGTTTTCATGCCCGTACTCGCGAGTATTACAACGACCTGTGTTGCTTTTATTCCATTATTCTTTTTTTCCGGCCACTTTGGAGGCTTTGTAAGCTTTATTCCTCCAATTGTTTTTCTAATGTTATTTGCCAGCCTGTTAGAGTCACTGGTTATTTTACCGGGCCACTTACATATTCCTGCGCCACGTTTTTTACTCAAAAAGAATACTAATTTAGCGCTAGTAAATTCTAAAGTACACTGGTTTGATCGCATAGAGCAGCGTTACGGTTCACTATTGATCCGTCTGTTAGAATATAAATATTTAATCTTTGCCGTTTTCATTGCCCTACTCGTTGCCAGTATTCTCATTGCCAAACAAACCCTGAGTTTTGTTATGTTCCCGCATACTGAAACACGTGAAATTGTTTTGCTTGGAACCGCGCATAAGAAAGCCGATCGCTACGAAACGGCAATCATCAGTAAAGAGATAGAAAATATTATCCAACCTTACATAGGCAAAGAAGTAGTCGGCTTTCGAACTGAAATCGCCCGTAGTCGCCATGGCGGCATTGCCAAAGAAAACAGTTTCCGTATGATTATCGAGATTGTATCTAAAGAAAAACGAGTTCGCTCAGCGGATGATTTAGTCAAATTATGGAAACCTGGAGCAGATAAAGTTAAAGGTTTAAAAAAGCTCATTATCCAAAAGAGTCGTTGGGGTCAAAGCTCTGGTAGTGCTATAGAAGTGTTAGTACAGGAAAACAACGATACTTTGAGAAATGCCGCTAGCGAGACTTTACTAGCAGCAATGCAAAAGCATCCTGATCTAGCTAATGCAGAGATTGATAAGCCATTAAGTCTGCCAGAATACAAAGTTGATATTCTGCATGATAAGGTAAAACGCCTGTCGATAAGTCCGGTAGATATAGCCACAACGTTTCGTGCATCTTTAGAAGGCAATATCCTGTATGAGTTGCCGAATGACAATGAACATATTGATGTACGACTATCGGTAATAGAAAGTGCAAAGAAAGATATTGAAACTATCCTCCAGATTCCTGTAGAAAACCGAAGTAATTATTTGGCCCCATTAGGTGATTTGGTCAGCATTAAGAAAACGATAACGCCAATATCAATTACCCGACGCGATACTCGACGTGCAACCACTGTCTATGCTGATATAAAACAAGGTTCCAGAAAAACACCATTACAAATTGCAACAGAACTTGAAAATACAATTTTTGCTGAAATTATAAGTAAACAAGCGTCAACCAGTTTAAGTTTTGATGGTGAAGTAGCAGATACACGCGAATCAAAGAATGATTTGCGAAACGCCATTGTTATGGTTATATTTTTAATATTTGCAATTCTTGTTGTGTTATTTAATTCCATTACACGCCCTGTCATCATAATGTTCGCTATACCTTTTGGTGTAGTTGGAGTTATTTTTGCTTTCTGGTTGCATGGTCAAAATTTATTCGGGTTTTTCGCTGCAATCGGGTCATTAGGGATGGCTGGCGTAGTTATTAATGACTCTATAATTATGATAACTAAATTAGATGAGGAACATGCTAATCCTTCCAGTAATTCATTTCACATGCATAGCCTTAACGAAAATATTGCACGCATAGCGCAAACACGTCTTAAAGCCGTTGTCTTAACAACACTAACAACTGTTGTTGGTGTTTTACCAACGGCATATGGTATAGCAGGTTATGATTCGATGCTGTCCGAAATGATGTTAGCTCTGGCATGGGGTTTATTATTTGGTTCGGCGATTACTTTATTACTTGTGCCCTGCCTGTATAGTTTTATTCAAGATATGCAACAACGATTTTCTTCTGGAGAAACATTATCAGACGAAGTGAATGATACCCGGATGACACCATGAAGATAATTTTACGAACACTATTATCGTGCTTTTTACTTAACGTTGTATATCATAATGCTTCAGCAGAAGTGCTAAAATCACAACAACCAACGTTGCCCTTGAAAGACTTTATCGAACAAGCAACCCGTAACGACGTTGCTTTTGAAGCGATTCTGATTGATCGGCTTGCTCTTAAATATCGCCGAGATATTTTATTACCAGACAGTGATGTCATTATGGACGTAAAATATCAACATAACTTTTATCTTAACCAAAACCGCAGTGAACCGGAATCCACTATATCTCTAAGTAAACTGTTTCCCTATAACGGTACGGAAGTATCCTTGTCTTATAGTAAATCGTCGTCACAATTCACTATAAACGATAGTTCAAGCCTGGAGTTTCTAATTTCACAACCCATCGCAAAAAATGCATTTGGTAAAGGCACACGTTTACAAGATAAAATTATTGGCATCGAAAACGACATCAGCCGTTATCAAATCATTGAAGCCTATGAAGATTATCTCGCCAGCCTTACATCTGCTTATTACAACTGGTATTCTGCGTATGAGAATCTAAAAGTCGGTCACTCATCATATAGTTCAAATCAAAAATTATTAAAGAATATCCTGGATCGACAACGCCAAAAAATAGCTTTACCCATTGATGTTAATAAGATGAAATTACTTCTAATCGGAAAAAAAGAGAATCTGATTGTGTTACAAGAAGTATACGATAGCTACTCCAATTTAATCTTTAAAGCCATTCGTCACACAAGCGCCATACCACTTATTCCTGTAAAACCAGAACGGCCAGCATCAACTGTTAAATTCGACACAGACTATAAAAATTTTACACTCAACAGTCGCACTTATAAAGCGTTACGTTTGCTTGAACAACAAGGTAGCCTAGAAGTAACAAAGGCTGCTGATGATCTTTTACCATCAACTAATCTGCTACTCGGTTATAAATTGGAAGGCAAAGATTGGGGAATCCGCGATCAAGAGCGAAGTTATTTTGCGGGTATATCCCTAAGTTGGCCTATTGGTCGAAGTGTTGATAAGGCCAAACAACATATTACACAAATCGAGCAGAAGAAAACCCTGCTTTCTAACCAGAATAAATATGAAGATCTTAGAGTCAACTTAAAAAACCTTTATATACAAATAAAACGCGAACAAAAACTAATTACCATTGCAAAGAAGAAAATCACATTTTCAGAATCTATTCTAAAAGATGAAGCCGAAAACTATTCTTTTGGAAAAGTGACTCTGAACGACTATATTGTTGCAGTTAACCGGGTTGACGATAATCATTTTAGCTATACGGATCATACTGTGAAACTGAATAAACTACTGATTGAATGGTTACGACTAACCGATCGACTTGTAAACAACAAAATATTAGAAAGAGCTAATTTATAAAGCTTTACTAAAATCTATAATCTAAAATTTCCTAATCTGCCCGATATTGTTAACTTTATAAAAATATCTTTCTCAAAAGCAGATATTTGATTTTTTTATAGATCTAATTTCACCCAAAATAACCTTAGTGATACTAAATCCACACATAATTTGTTGATATAACCCCGTTTTCGTGTATGCTTAAATGATATGAAAAACAGTGATTTAAAATAACTTCTTCATGTATAAAATACTATTCCTCCTGCTAACTCTCTTAATCCAAAGTAGCCTATCCTGGGCTAAACCTATGCAGAATATATCAGGACAACATATACGTGTCGGTGTATTCGCTAATCCTCCTCTTGCATTTAAAGATCAAAACGGTATTTGGCAAGGTATATCAATTGATGTGATTAACGCCGTAGCTAGTCAGGAAGGTTGGAATCTTGACTATGTAGAAGATTCTTTTTCAGGATTGCTCAAAAAGTTAGAAACTCACCAGGTTGATATAATGGCCGTTATGGGGTATTCCAGGGCACGCGCTAAAAAATACACTTATACACGAAACCCGCTTATAAGTAATTGGGGGGTTGTTTATTCTAAAGGAAAGTCCAATATTGCTTCGCTTCTGGATTTAGAAGGCAAACGCGTCGCCGTAATGAAAAATAATATTCATGATACAGCATTTCGCAGCGAAGCCAAAAAATTTGATGTGCAAATTAACCACGTTGAGCTCGCAAATTTTAGTGACGTATTGAAAAGTATTAGTGTCGGTGACGTAGACGCTGGTGTTGTAAATCGTTTGTTTGGCTCTCTAAATGCTCATAAATATAATCTACTTGAAACAGGTATTATTTTTAACCCTATAAATATTCATTATGCAACGTTAGAGCCCAAGAATAAAAAATTATTGGATGTAATTGATAAGTATTTAATCCAATATAAAGCCAACAAAGGTTCCATATACTTCACGTCGATAGACCATTGGATGTATAAAAGAACGAATAAAAAACTGCCTCCCTGGTTATTCTGGGGAGCCATCGGTTTAATCGTTTTCACCCTGTTAATGATTGGTATATCCATTTTACTTCGTAAACAAGTCGCCGTACGCACTCAAGAATTACAACTTGAAATTGATGAGCACCGTCAAGTTCAAATAAAACTTGATAACCTCGCTTATTATGACTTACTGACTCAGCTCCCAAACCGAGCATCATTTTTATTGAGTCTTAAAGCAACAATTAATAACGCAAGACGGAATGCAGGTAAAATTGCTGTATTTTTTATTGATGTAGACCGTTTTAAAACAATAAACGATAGCCTCGGTCATGATGCTGGAGACCAATTAATTATTGCAATATCAAAACGTCTAAGTAAATGTCTACGTGATGAAGATATTCTTAGTCGATTTGGTGGTGATGAATTTGTCTCTATTATTCATAATATACATTCATTATCCGACGTCAATAACGTTGCAACACGTATGTTAAAAAGCTTAAGTTCTCCAATAAACATTGGAGTAACTGAGATTTATTCTTCTGTTTGCATTGGTGTTGCAATGTTTCCTGATGACGATGAAAAAGGAGAAGATCTGCTGAAGTTTGCAGATGCCGCTATGTACCACGCAAAAGCACAAGGTGCCAATAACTACGAATTTTATAATGAAAAATTAACACAAAGGGTTCGTAACAGACTTAGTATGGAAACACGTTTGCGCCATGCGCTAGATCGAGATCAATTCTTATTGCATTACCAACCAATATTTAACCTTAAAACACTCCAACCGATTGGTGTGGAAGCGTTAATTCGATGGAATGACCCCATTAATGGCTTAATCCCACCTGATGAATTTATACCTCTTGCAGAAGAAACCGGCCTGATAATAGAGATAGGTGAATGGGTGTTGGAGCATTCCTGTAAACAAGTACATGAATGGGATAAACAAGGTTATGGAGAACTCTTATTAGCTGTGAACGTAGCCTCACGTCAATTTGACCATAATAAACTTCTTTCAGTAGTTATGTCGGCACTGAATAACTCGGGACTAAAGTCAACTCAGTTAGAACTCGAAATAACAGAACGCATGTTTTTAGACATTACTCAAGATGTACGTGAAACATTAAATAAACTTACTCAAGAAGGAATACGCTTATCAATTGATGACTTTGGTACCGGCTATTCAAGTCTTAGCTACCTAAAGCAACTACCTATTGATACGTTAAAAATTGACCGTTCGTTTATAATGGGCATCCCCTCTGATAAAGACGACACGCAAATTGCTTCAACTATTATATCAATGGCACATGGATTGGGTTTAAATGTCATTGCTGAAGGTATTGAAACAGCTGAACAACTTAAAGTCTTAAGCTCACTAGATTGTAATCATGGACAGGGCTACTATTTATCAAGACCGCAGTCGGCAAAAGATATTGAAAGTCTATTAATAAAAAAAGTTGGACAGATAAGTATATTCTAAATAATCCTATTATAAACAACCCGCTACACACGTTCCTATGTTATTAAATTCCATAGCGCGCCCGCTTAATGGTATATAAACTGGCATCTTGGATGCTTTAATAAAAGTATCAGTTCGGGTACCGGCTATGACCTTGCCCTCTTTTGTAGCCGCTTCATTAGCATGTGAAGCGACAACACTATTAGGTTTAATTAATTCATTAACGACATATGCCGCTTCTTTAGGGCCAGTCGTATAAGTATCACTAATATTCATCACTACTAATTTGGCACCATAGTGTTGACGCACAACCCGATCTTGCTCAGCCGTAATGCCTGTATCACCAGAAAGATAAACGACCAATCCATTCGAAAAAGTTACCACGTAACCGGTAGGTGGCCCAGCATACGCCGTTAATCCGGATGCCGCTAACAGTCTACCTAACTCACCACCAATCATCTCACTCGCAATGCCATTCGAATGTACAGCAGGTACCGTTGTAATGGAGACACCAGTCACTTTAAGTGATCCGCCAAAACGCACTAGCATAGATGACATAGGATTTCCGCCTAATGCTTTTAGCTTGCTCGCAAAAAATTTAGGCATTTCACTGCCAGTAATAATTTTCGATTTTTTAGCCAATGCAATATTAATTGTGCTGGTATTCGGTAAAGCAGATACAGTGGTTGCCGGATTGACACAGGTTCCTGCATTAACTCGACTTATGTGCTGATTACCTACGTGGTCGCCGTGCATATGACTGACCAGTATCACGTCAATTTTTCCTAGACGAACATCACTAGCCCCGGCAACGGTTTGACCTGGATCATAGAGTATTCTCAGACCTTTAGGATCTTCAAAGATCAACGCACGGTCCCGACTACAAAACTCGCCATCGTGACTACCTAGAGGTGTTATCTTAACATTGTATGCTAAAACAGACGGCATCATTAAAAACAAGATACAACCGAGCACTGTTTTTAGCTTTAAAGATGAATATGAAATTTTAATCACGCTAATGTCCTTCCAAAGCATTTCAGTTAATTACATTCAGTTTATAATTAAAACAAGTTAATGTTAAGCTATGCTTTATACCATAATTTAAAATACAGATGATCAGTACATAGTGTTAAGTCTGATCCCTGGTAAAGACTAGATTTTAATGCTGAATCCGACAAACAAACCTGTTCCATTACTTTTTATATTAGCATTTTCGCCATTGATTTCTTCATCAATATCAACCTTAAATAATTTCCCCTCAAGACTCAGAGAAAAACGTGGGTTAATTTCAAACTCAACTCCGGCTTTTAGTTGTGACGATGGTCCATAAGCTTTTTGCTCGATCGCACCATTAAAGTCGGAGAATACGAAGCCAAGACCAACACCAACAAAGGGCTTAACCGTGCCGTTATTATTAAAATAAAACTCGGCTAATACATACGCCTGGGTTAAATCCACATCACCGGTATTACTATTTGTATGGGTATAATCCTTATTGTAAGCGAAATGCTCCCCCCCAAAAGCGAAGCCATTATCCAGGCGGTACAGGTACATAAAGCCAGCAGATAAATCAGAACTATTGTTTAAATTGAACGTATTGCCTTTAATCCTGTGATTATTGTTGTCCGACCAGTCTACAATACCCAGTTTCGGCTGAAATATATGTTCACCGGCATAGGCTGAAAAAACGATACTAATATAGACGATACAGACTGAAATGATTGTGGTTTTTAGGTTTTTCATAATCCCATCCTTGCCGAAATAATAAAAAGTAAGTTGTATTTATACTGTGCCGCGTTAAAGACAAAACTAATGTGTTTAATACTCGATTTAATTTAGTATCATTGGACATAAATAATCGCATTATCATTGCAAATAGGATTATAAATAAATACGTACTAATACTTAATGTTTACGGGGTATTAAGGTTGTTCAATATTGTTAAATTGTTTTTGCAATTCACTCAGGTTATCAAATCGGTTCTGAAGAATAAAATTAATAGACCCGGCAGGAAATTTATTGTGTTTATTGAGGATGCCGGCCTTTTGTGCGGTTAATAACCCCATCATTTCATCTATCGTTTCTACTGCGTGTATAGCAAACATCTTGTTTTTTACAGCTGTTCGGACGTCTGTGCGCAACATAAGATGTTTTATATTCGATCGCGGAATAATAACCGCCTGATTACCGGTTAACCCTCTGGCGTTACAGATATCGTAAAAGCCTTCTATTTTTTCATTCACACTGCCTATGGCTTGTATTTCACCGTATTGATTAACCGAGCCGGTAACTGAAAAGTTTTGTTTAATCGGGATCTCGGAAATTGCAGAAAGCAATGCACAGAGTTCTGCTGCCGAGGCACTATCACCCTCCACCATGTTATAGGATTGTTCAAATACCAGGCTGGCCGATAACGACATCGGTTGATCCTTTGCATAGCGATTTGCAATATAAGCGGAAAGAATCATGACACCTTTTGAATGAATTGAACCACCTAACTCTACTTCACGTTCAATATCGATTACTTTTCCTTGTCCCAGTCTTGCTGTAGCCGTAATTCTGGAGGGGCAACCAAAAGAATAATCACCCAGTTGCATGACACTTAATGCATTAATTTGTGCAAGCTTTTCACCATCAGTATCCAGTAAATAATTACCTCTTAAAATTTCTTCATGCATTCGCTCACGTGTTTGATCAAGCCTATTGCGCCGTGTATCAATTGCTTTTTGAATATCTGATTCCGTGATGACATTTCTAGTCGATTGCTGAGCCCAATAAGCACCTTCTCTTAGCAAATCCAGAATGGTACCTTTATGTAAAGATAATTTTTCACTATCCTCTACCAATCGGGAGCAATGTTCTATCATGCGCTGGACTGCTTTTTTATTTAAGGGGGTTAGTCTATTTTCAATTTGCATCAGTGCAATCATATGCGCATAAAGGACGTTATTCTCGTCAGTACGTTCAATATCTTCGGCGAAGTCAGCAGTCACTTTAAACAGTAAACTGAATTCGGGGTCATATTGTTTGAGGGTATAATATAGTAACCGACTTCCTGTCAGTATCACTTTAACATCAATAGGAATGGGTTCGGGCTGTAATGAAGTGGTACTGGCAAGACTAAGATCCTGTTCGAGGGACTCTATTCTTACTTCATGTGCATGAATAACCCGTTTTAATCCTTCCCATGAAAAATTAGACATCATGACCTTACGTGCATCCAGAACCAGATACCCTCCATTTGCACGATGTAATGCTCCTGACTTGATCAACGTAAAATCAGTGAGTAGTGTTCCAAATTGTGATACATGCTCTACCCGACCTATCAGATTAAGATAACCTGGATTGCTTTCATAAATGACGGGCGCACCAATAGTCTTACTATTGTCTACCAGAACATTAACCTTATACTTTGAAAATGCAGATAGGGCTACCTCTCGATTTTCATTTTCCTGATCTTTCTCCGTATTGTACTTTCGAAAATCATTTGCATTATCAATAATGTCTTTTTTTACAGTGTTAATGAAATTTAAAATTTCAGAAAAATCACTATATTTTGTTTTTAAGTCAGTTACTGATTGATTTATAACTCTCCCTGATATCTCCCTGTCTAATTTCTTAATTAGATCTCTATCCTCTTTTTGCCAGATGAGTATTTTTTGATAAGCTTCAATAACTTTGCTTTCTATTTCATCAATCAATTGATTATATTGTTTCTTTTCATTCTCATTGAGTTGCTCGAATTCTTCTGCTGTTAGAATTTTGCCGTCCTTCCTGGCTTCCAGTGAATAATTTTCTGGAGTACGTAATAGCAAAATATTTTTTTTGTCTGCTTCATCCGATAACGTATCGAAAATAGCAGCTTCTTTCTTCGACAGAATGTCATGTACGGCCTGAGAACGTGTTATGTATTCATCACTTTCAAATGCTCCCGCTATAGCGATAAGTATATCGTCAATTAATTTCAACATATCTTGTTGTAATTTTCGTCCATAACCGGCAGGAAGTTTAAGAACGCTTGGTTTGTGTGGTTCTTTGAAATTATTAATGTAACACCAGTCGGATGGTGTTGCAGAAGAAGATGATTCTTTCTCAAGTATCTTTTTTACGGCAGTATTCTTTCCTAATCCGTTAGAACCTAAAACATAAAGATTATAACCATCATATTTCATTCCGATACAAAATTTAAGCGCTTCAAGAGCACGCTTTTGCCCAAGGTACTCATGGTCGCCTTTTAGAACTGCAGTTGATTTAAAATTAAAGCCGGATAAGTCGCAACGAGTATACAAACTCTTGAGTGGAACTTTATAATTATTATTACTGGTCATTTTCAATCCATTAAATATAAAAGTACTTCAGATGTTACTATCATCTTTTTACAACAAATAGTCTTATATTTGAATATTAAAACATAGCATTTAATCTGCATTTTATTATAGTTAAACTAGCTTTAAATAATATACGCAACAATTGCCCTCAATCTCCGCTTAGAAAACAAGAATACAGCTCATGACCAGCGATGCAAGACTTTATATTGCACTCCATCCGGCTTGCTCATCGAGGAAATCAGGCAATAATCATCAACTTTCCAGTATAGTGGTTTTATCGTTTGTTCTGGCAAACGTTTAGCATTTCGCAACAACGTAAGGTGAGGCTTGAAAGGCTGACTATCCAATTGAAAGCCACACGTAAGTATACCTGTATGGAGTTCAGCCGCTAGTTCTAATAGCTCAACGGGTTCAGTTTTCATTCCTGCCCAGATAATATGGGCACGGGGGAATATCCCAAGATAATCCAGTTTTAACTTGAAGGGTTTAAATGAAATTGCATCAGCCATAGGTAACAGATAATCCAAACTAGTCACGGGTAGATTACCAGGAAAAGCCAATGTGATATGCAAATTCTCAGGGCGCATGGGTTTGCCAAGGCATTGTCGGGCAAGTTTGTGATTAATCTGTGCTAACGAATCACGTATATCTTCGTTTGGCCAAAGAGCAAAAAAAAGCCGAAGTTGTTTGGTTTCATTCAAGTTCACTGAATTTAGGGTGCAGGACGAATTCGGTAAATTTTACCACTATCAGTTGAAAAATAAATCCAACCTTCCAAGCTTTGTGACAATGCACGAATACGTTCATTCATTGATTTAAGCAAACGCTCTTCTTTAATTTCCTTGCCATTTTCATCAACAACTACACGGTTGATGTGCTGTAGCTTGAGAGCCCCGGAAAATAAATTGCCTTTCCATTTAGGAAAGGCATCCCCTGTATAAATTATCAAACTACCTGGTGCAATTGACGGTATATAAACTTTAACTGGCTGCTGCATTCCTTTACGATGAGTTCCCTCACCTACAGCAACTGGCCCCCAATATTCTTTGCCATATGAAATGACTGGCCATCCGTAATTTGCGCCACGGAGGACTAGATTTAGTTCATCACCACCTCTAGGACCATGTTCAATTGACCAGAGTCTATTTTTTACTAAATCATAGGTGAGTCCCTGCGGGTTGCGATGGCCGTAACTCCATATTTCTGGTAACGCGTCTTTGGTTTTAATGAATGGATTATCGTTAGGAATACTACCATCCAAATTCAAGCGAATAATAGTCCCCGCATGATTTGTTAAGTCTTGCCCATTTGGTCGTTTACCACGATCACCGATACTAAAAAAAACATGACCTTTTGCATCAAAAGCAATTCGACTACCAAAATGATAATTCGCATCGGTTGTAGAACGCGACACCAATAAATCTTGCCATTCAACAAATTTATTCCCTGATATTTTACTGCGTGCTAACACGGTAGCACCTTCCCCATTAACCTCCTTTACATAGGTGAAGTAAATCCAACCGGTTTTTTTATAGTCAGGTGATAGTGCCACATCAAGCATACCGCCCTGCCCATCTACCATTACCAGAGGACTCTTCTTAAGTAATATTCGCGTACCTTTAGCTATATCAAGCAAATATACAGAACCACTGCGTTCGGTTATTAATAATTTTTTGGGCGCTAGAAAGGCTAAGCCCCATGGCACTCCAAAACCTACAGCCACAGTCTCGACATGTAATTTCATTCTTTCACTGTTAGTGGTAACCGAGGAATTGGCGGCTTGTAGTGTCATCGGTAACAACGAACAACTTACATAGAGTAAAATTGAAGTTATTTTAAAATGCTTAAAGGTGAAAATAATTCTTTCCTCAAGTCAGTTATAAATGAATTTACTAACACTCATTAGACTGAAAGTAGCCTTATGAAATATGTCGCTTAATTAAAAATATAGTTCTGTTATAACAAAATTAGAATAGTAATGTCTCGAAATCACGCAAAAATTTAGCTATTATGTACTTCTAACCCACCTAAAGAATGTTATCCATACCACCTCAGAGAGGAACTACATGAAAGCAAGAGCCGCCGTTGCATGGGAAGCAAAAAAACCACTTGAAATTGAAGACGTTGACGTTATGGGGCCTAAAGAAGGTGAAGTCCTTCTAAAAGTCATTGCCTCGGGTGTATGTCATACCGATGCTTTCACGCTTTCCGGCGATGATCCAGAAGGCGTCTTCCCTGCAATTCTCGGTCATGAAGGCGGTTGTGAAGTTGTCGAGCTTGGTGCGGGGGTTAAAAACCTGAAAGTCGGCGATCACGTTATCCCTTTATATATTCCCGAATGCGGTGAATGCGAGTATTGCAAGTCACCTAAAACGAATTTGTGTCAATCTATTGCTTCAACTGTATGGACAGGCTATATGCCCGATGGTACAAGACGATTCTCTAAAAATGGTAAAGATATTTTCCATTATATGGGATGCTCAACGTTTTCTGAATACACCGTGGTACCGGAAATTGCACTGGCAAAAATTAATAAAACCGCCCCACTCGATAAGGTTTGTTTGCTAGGTTGTGGTGTAACAACTGGCATTGGTGCGGTATTAAATACCGCTAAAGTGGAAGCCGGTTCTACGGTTGCGGTATTTGGTCTTGGCGGAATCGGTTTATCCTGTGTTCAAGGTGCAGTAATGGCCGGAGCTGAACGGATTATTGCTATCGATATTAATCCCGATAAATTTGAATTTGCCAAACAACTCGGCGCGACAGATTTTGTTAACCCCAACGAAGTTGATGGCTCTTTTGTACAGTATATGCAAGACACTTATAACGGTGGCCCCGACTATTCATTTGAATGTATTGGCAATGTTCATGTTATGCGTGATGCGTTGGAATGCACCCACATGGGTTGGGGAGTTTCTACTGTTATCGGGGTTGCCGGTGGTGGTCAGGTGATCCAAACCCGGCCATTTAATTTGGTAGTTGGTCGTACCTGGAAAGGTACGGCTTTCGGTGGAGTTAAAGGTCGAACCGAATTACCCGGTTATGTGGAGCGTTATATGGCAGGTGAAATAGAGTTAGATAGTCTGGTCACCCACACTATGCCTTTAGAGGATATAAATCGCGCTTTCGACCTGATGCATAGTGGCGAAAGTATACGTTCGGTCATCATTTTTTAAGGACGCCATTATGCCATTACAGCGTATAGAAAGTATCAAAGAGTTCGGCGGTTACCTGAATCGATACACTCATGACTCGGACTCCTGTCAGTGTGAAATGACCTTCTCGGTCTATTTACCGTCACAGGCAGAAGTCGGCAATGTCCCGGCATTATACTGGCTATCCGGTTTAACCTGTAACGATGATAATGCACGGGTTAAAGCTGGCGCGCAACGCTATGCTGCAGAGCATGGTATTGCATTAATTTTCCCGGACACCAGCCCGCGTGGTGAAGATGTTGCTGATGCAGCCGACCGCTATAATCTTGGTCAAGGTGCGGGCTTCTATGTCAACGCTACACAAATGCCATGGTCTAAACATTATATGATGTATGATTATGTCACTAATGAATTACCTGATTTATTAGAAGCAAACTTACCACTGATAGCAGGTGTAAAATCGATCTCCGGTCATTCGATGGGCGGACACGGTGCATTAATATGTGCACTTAAAAACTCGGGTAGTTATAAATCAGTTTCAGCCTTCTCGCCTATTTGTAACCCCATCAACTGTGACTGGGGACAGGATTGTTTTAACGCATACTTAGGGGATGATGTCACAGCCTGGAATAAATATGACGCCACGGAGTTAGTTGCAGCCGGTGCAAAGGTTACTGATATACTGATAGACCAGGGAACTGCAGATGAGTTTTATGACGAGAAACAACTGCTACCTGAAAACTTCAAAGCAGCATGTGAAAAAGCAGCTCAACCGTTAACACTGCGTATGCAGACAGGTTACGATCACAGCTATCATTTCATTGCGAGCTTCATCGGTGAACATATTGCATATCATGCAAAAGCATTAAAAGCATAATTTATAACGTATCGATTATTGCACCAGCCCATGTTACCGACTCAATATTGACTATTAACACATCTTCAGCAGTTACATTTTTATCAATGTACACATTAGCCCAATCTGAAATTTCATATGCAAGAACAGATGACAATACCTTTCCAAAAATACCTTCATAATTAATCAATGCCGCGACAATATCTTCATTTAAAGGCAAGGGTTTAAGTAACTCTGGTAATGGACGTTGCAATAATAAATCCAATCCTGAAAACAACCCGACAGTAAAACAACTTTCAGTATTTACTACACCAAATTTTTCAGCTAACAATTCACACATTTTAGCCCGAACCATGGCATTACGTAATATTTCGGGTGGTCGATCATCCAGCGAACTCATCGCGAGCATAGATATCCAGCCTTTTAACTGTCGTCTTCCTAATAGTAGAATTCCCTGTTCAATTGAATCAATTTTTCGTTGCAAACCAAAAGCTGCAGAATTAATTAACTTTAATAAGCGATAACTTGTTGCAACATCAGTATTAATGGCCTCAGTTAGATCGTCAGTATCTGAATTCGGGTTATTGACAACTGATAATAAATTCAATACTGCGAGACGATTCGTTGGTAATGATGTACCCGATATAATTTGTGGCTTACTCAAAAAATACCCTTGAAAGTAGTCAAATCCTAAATTACGACAAAGAATAAAGTCCTCATGGGTCTCAACTTTCTCAGCCAATAATTTAACATCAAACTTTCTTAATTCTTCCACATGATTGATTAACTCTTGTTTGTTTAATGCTTGTAAATCAATTTTTATAATTTTTGCCAAGTTTATTAGTGGTGCATGCTCAGAATTATAAACATAATCATCCAGTGCAATGATATACCCCGCATTTACCAGTTTCTGAACGGCGACAACCAACTCGGGAGTAACAGGTACATCTTCTAAAATTTCCAGTATGACCTGTTTATTTGAAAATGGGATCTTATTTTCCTGTAATAGAAAATTTTCAGTTAAGTTAATAGCCGCTAATTTATTTCGCACCAGTTTATCCAAACCAATCTCAACGAAGGTATTGATTATGGTTTGAGTCGTTGCTGAATCACCATCAATCATTCCGCTAGAAGAATTTTTATCCGGCGCAGACCGAAATAACAATTCGTAGGCATATACACTTAACTTAGCATCGAAAATGGGTTGTCGCCCAACAAAGACATTACTCATTACTTATTGATTCCACTAATTAAAATAAGGTGTAAAGAATCACCTTTTATTATTGTATGTGATGTTATCGAAGATAAAATCTCTAACTCAGTAAACTAAAACTCAGTCTACTAAAGACATGGCGGTATACATTTAAATGTGTTGCTTGTGCACTAGTTTCGCCCTCTTAATGCCCTAGATTAGGGCGGTTTTAAGTATAAATTTAACTACATTGTAATTTGTAATCACGATAAATGCGATAAATATTCATATTTTTCTGACACTTATATTCAATTTAATTATCTGGCATAAAACTTGTAATACTATAACCGTACGCCAACAGAACGTAAGCATCTAAAACGAGACAGGGGGTAACACAATGAACAATTCCATAAACTACAGCAGTTTCGTCGACCTTATACTCACAAGCAATGAAGAGTTTGAACCTTATGGCATGACCACATCATTAAATCCCAGTGGCCTGAGAGGGAGTAAACCCGAGATAACGACCAGACAAGAACCTCTCCACTTTGATGAAATGGATAGATGGATTGGCGAATAATATTAAAATGAGACTTAAACCATGCCAGAGAGTCTTTCACTTTTAAACTGTATTGAGGATGCACAACAGCTAATACTCTCTGGCACTTTTTCTATGCTATACTGAATATGGAGAAGCCAGTATGTTGGGTCATATCTACAGCCTTATAAATCGTTTTGAACAATCACACGGTATTTCACCAAATTTACTCTATTTAAACCCAATCCATTATGAACATTTAAAAGCGGCGTTAGATGAAAGCTATACACTAACAAGGATAATCGAACTTCTTCATATGGATATCATTATCCAATCTGACAGAATCCATCCACATGCTGTATGGATACACGCCAAACAACGAATAGCATCATAATGAGAAGAATTAAAATCGTGTCTGTATTGAATGTGATACTTAAATGTTAACTATTAAACTATTATTAATATCGCGGCTTGTACAAATTAATGTGTTGCCTTGAAAACATTGAGAAGATTTAGCTAAGCGATCATAAAGAACAACATTAACCGTTGCGGCCAGATTCATGCAACCAATAGTAGGCACATAAACGACGTCATCTGCCCTGTCAATAACATCCTGGCTCATCGTACCATCTTCGGGGCCAAAAATATAAAAAGCATTCTGCGGGTGTTGATACTCTGGTAACGCTATTGCGTTCTCTGCAAATTCAACACAAACTATTTGCATATTCTCTGGAGCCTCATCTATCAAACAATACAATGCAGATAATGGAATGTCTCTGCTCACCTTACGACTCATATCGACTGAACCTGGATTACGTTTTACGGCTCGTGGGTAACGTGTACCAGTATAAAATACACTATCGATTTGAAAATTTCCGGCAGATCGCATTACCGAGCTCACATTATCCGGACTTTTTGGATTAATTAACCCAATACTGACTTTTGATATATTCATACAATTAACTCGAGTTTAACTCCTGTTATTCCTAATAATGATAACCTCATTTTCATGTGATTGATATTCCGACACTACCGTAAACTTTGCATGTAAATAACCAAATCATCAAGATTGTCTTCTGGAAGTTTGCTATATCGTTTTTTCATTTTTCTTATACCTTCAGGTAACAAATCCTGCAATGAATCTGCCCCGGTAATAAACAGATGTAATTCAGATGCGTTACGTTTTTCACCAACACCATCAAGTGAGCTGCGTGGATTTCCCTGGCCATTTATAGAATGACACAATGAACAATTCTGTTGTTGATAAATACGTCGCCCAGCTTCAACGCGTTTTGAATCGAATGCAAAAGCTTGTTGTTCGCTATTTTTGTTATTATCAGCAGATTGTTTCGGATTCTGAATGCTTGCAAATAATGACGCTAATAGTAATACTATTAACGCAGTTAAAAGTACAATTCGCTTGGCCCATTTTTCACGCATAATAGATTTTACCTAGACCATATCAAAAAGTTCAAAATGTATCCGGGAATACGGTACCTGGAGTTCATGTAACGCTTTCTGCACCACATTACTCATAACTTTAGGGCCACACAAAAAGTATTCATACTTTAATGAATCTGTGGAGAGAGTTTTTTGCAATAATGTTCTTGTAATATAACCTGATTCACACATCCAATCAGCAGATGGATTTTTTAATACATGCACAATACGCAGCTGTAAGCGGTCTTGTAAGTCCTGTAGTTCTTGTTTAAACATGACATCCCCCCAACTGTTATTGGCATAAATAAATAATAATGGTCGCTGCTCATGCCGATCAGCCAGAGTACGTAGCATACTCATAATCGGTGCGACACCAATTCCCCCTGCAATAAATACAAAACCCTGCGCTTCCGGAAAACGGTCTACACTAAAGGCGCCATAAGGGCCATCCAGATACGCAACTTCACCAATCATGGTTGTATTAATGCTACGAGTAAAATCGCCCAATTCTTTAATAGTAAACTCAACGCGGTCATGACAAGACGCGCTGGACGAAATTGAGAATGGATGTTCTTTAATATGAAAAGGCGATTTACGTAATGTTAACCAGGCAAATTGTCCTGGTTTAAACCGCATTGCGGCATGGCCTTCTGGCTCCAACACCAGGGTCCAACAATCATTACAATCCTGACGTAGCTCGCTAACCCGGTAAGGTCGACGGCGTATTCGCCAGGGTTTGATCAGTCGTACATAAACGATTAATAAGAACCAAAATAAAATATAACCAGTCCATAAGGTATGCTTGATAGGCGCATCAATGTAATACCCTACCCCTTCGATATGACCCAGTGCCAGTAAGAAAGCCGACACCGCCAAACCGATATGCAATATTCGCCATTCATCATAATGAATATGTAATTGTTTACGCCAAAGAGAAGTGCTAATGATGATGGCGAATATAAGTAGCGCGACCCGACCTGTTGTCATGTGCCAGGGCGCCTGCAATGGATTAAGCACGCCTAATGCTTCCGGGTAACTGATTCGAATAATCAGATAATGTAGAATAATAAGAGTAATGGCTAACAACGCCAGATAACGGTGAAAGAAATAAATAATATCAATACCGAAAGGTGCAGTAGCGCGACGAAACCTTGCAGTGAGAAGAAACTGTACTCCCATCATCGCCATAGCCGTAAAACCCAGTGCCATGGAAAAGTCCCACCAAAACCCTGAGCCAGCAGGCACCGGTCCAAGTAAAAGAACAAATAACGGCGCCAGCACCAACACCAGGTATCCACAAAGCCAAAAAGCTATTGATAAAAAAGAACTCATCTATTGGGCCATTTAAAGTGTGTTGAATACTAATATGAACTAAATTATTTATATAATCCATAAAAAATCCGGTTTAACCGGATTTTTTATTTAGAGCCATTAATTAAAGTTCAACAATAATCAATTTAAACTATCAATAACTGCATTAAAGGTGGCACTTGCGCGCATCACTTGTGAAACCATTTTTTTATTAGGGAGGTAGTAACCACCTAAGTCAACCGGCTTCCCTTGTATATTATTAAGCTCTTCAACAATCTTCACTTCATTACTTGAAAGTTGTTCTGCAATCGGTGTAAAAATTGTTTTCAATTCATTATCATCATTCTGTTCAGCCAATGCTTGCGCCCAATACATGGCTAAATAAAAATGACTCCCGCGGGTATCAAGCTCACCTACCTGTCTTGATGGTGATTTATCATTATTTAAAAACTGACTATTGGCCTTATCTAGTGCTTCGGCTAACACTTTTGCTTTAGAGCTATTGGTTTTTTGTGCCAGATCTTCGATTGATACTGCTAAGGCAAGAAACTCACCGAGAGAATCCCAGCGTAGATGATTTTGCTCTAATACTTGCTTGACATGCTTAGGTGCAGAACCACCTGCACCTGTTTCAAATAAGCCACCACCGGCAAGTAATGGCACTATTGATAACATCTTCGCGCTGGTGCCCAACTCAAGAATAGGGAATAAATCCGTCAGGTAATCACGCAACACATTCCCGGAAACCGAAATTGTATTCTCTCCGGCTTTAACGCGTTCCAATGTATATAACGTTGCATCAAAAGGCGACATGATTCGAATATCCAAACCTTTAGTATTATAATCTTTCAAATAGGTTTCAACTTTAGTAATCAGGTTTGCATCATGAGCACGGTTTTCATCCAACCAAAAAATAGCGGGTTGTCCTGTTAGCCTGGCACGGTTAACGGCAAGCTTTACCCAATCCTGAATCGGTAAATCTTTAGTCTGACACATCCGCCAGATATCTCCCTGCTCTACTTTATGTTCAATTAAAATAGTTCCTTCTGAATCTGTTACATGAACGGATCCGTTAAAAGGAATTTCAAATGTTTTATCATGTGAACCATACTCTTCAGCTTTTTGCGCCATCAAGCCAACATTACTCACGCTACCCATGGTGGTCACATCAAAGGCACCATTTTCAACGCAGAAATCAATCGTTGCCTGATAAATTCCGGCATAGGTGCGATCAGGAATCATTGCCTTGGTATCATGTAGTTCACCATCTTTACCCCACATCTTGCCGGACGCACGAATTGCTGCCGGCATAGAAGCGTCAATAATCACGTCGCTCGGAACATGCAAATTGGTAATACCTTTGTCGGAATTAACCATCGCCAACTCAGGTCGCGATTTATAAACGGCCTGAATGTCTGCTTCAATTGCTTTGCGTTCACTTTCTGGAAGCTCGCTAATTTTCGCATACACATCACCAAAACCATTTCGTGTGTTCACGCCCAATTTTTCAAACGTTGCAGCATGCTTTTCAAACACCTCTTTGAAATACACGCTCACAGCATGGCCGAAAATAATAGGGTCGGATACTTTCATCATGGTGGCTTTCATATGTAATGATAGCAATACACCTTCTTCTTTAGCATCTTCGATGGTCGTTTCAAAAAATTCACGGAGTGCCTTAATACTCATTACCGAGGCATCAATGATCTCGCCCGCGAGTACGGGTGTATTATCCTTTAATGTCTGGCTTTTCCCATTATCACCCCTTAAATCGATTTTCACATCCCCAGTTGTTTCTATCACAACCGACTTTTCACTTGAGTAAAAATCCCCATCTTCCATTGAGACGACATGTGATTTTGAATTACTCGACCAGGCACCCATTGAATGAGGATGCTTCCGGGCATATTCTTTCACCGGACCGGCCACTCGACGATCCGAGTTACCTTCACGTAAAACCGGGTTAACTGCGCTACCTAGCACTTTGGCATAACGCGCTTTAATGTTCTTTTGTTCATCCGTAGTAGCGTCTTGAGGATAATCAGGAAGGTCATAACCTAGTGACTGTAATTCAGTAATCGCGGCTACAAGCTGGGGAACAGAAGCACTAATATTCGGAAGCTTAATAATATTCGCATCCGGCGTTTGTGCCAATTCACCCAACTCGGTAAGTGCATCAACCTGTTTTTGCTCGGTCGTTAAATTATCAGGGAAATTAGCTAATATCCGTGAAGCGAGGGAGATATCCCGTGTTTCTACCTCAATATCAGCCGCTTTGGTAAAGGCTTTAACGATAGGCAAAAAGGAATAAGTAGCTAAAGCCGGTGCTTCGTCAGTTTCGGTGTAGATAATTTTTGAAATAGGCATCAATAACGTCTCAAATAAGGTGTCAAATAACAGGTTTTATTCCTAAGAAACCGTATTATATTTCAGATCGGGCATGGATACACGTCCAATATGATTCTCAAACACAATTATTGTTACTTAGATAAAGATATTCGCCTAAGTGTAATTTAGTCATACTGAAAATAAATAATTACTGTTCTGAATCAATGAAAACCTAAACAAAGGCTCTACCATTGGATTGATTCGCTTATAGTAATTTAAATCTTGTAAGGTCACGCATGGCCTCATTCGTACGTATTGTCAATTAGCTAAGTAAATTTACCTATAGTATTTCAACTAGAACGAAATTAGTCTAATTGAGACCTTGAATGATAAAAGGAGATTTTATCATGCGAATTATATCAACTTTTGTGATTTTCATTATATCCAGTCTTAGCCTTATGTATTCCATGACCACACAGGCAGCACCATTATTTGCGCGCCAATATGGTATCAGTTGTGTAACCTGTCATTCTGCATTCCCAAGACTGAATGATTTTGGCAAACAATTTGTTGACAACAATTATCGACTTCCCAACTGGAAAGACACTACCGTCAAAACAGGTGATGATGAGCTCGCCCTTCCAGCTTATATACCGTTGGCGATCCGCGCACAAGCCTACGTACAGGGTCGCGATGCCGAAACTATAGATGTTACCACTGGTAAGCGCACAGAAGCAGACACCGACTTTCAAGCACCGTATCTCATTAAACTTATATCCAGTGCCCCACTTTCCGAACACATCACATACTATTTCTATGGCATTTTTGCAGAGAAAGGCGGTAATGGTGAAACGGTGATTGAAGACGCATGGTTCTCTCATGATGATATCTTTAGCAGTAACGTAAGCATGATGCTAGGCCAGTTTCAGGTATCCGATTTAATGTTTCCGCGTGAAACCCGCCTGACCTTTCAGGACTTCATGGCTTATCGTATGGCTGGCATTACTTATGAACGTGGTGTAATTTTTCAACATGGTTTTGGTAACATTGATATCGGCTTCGGTCTGATTAATGGCAATGGAATCAATGAGAACCTTACGATTAATAGTCCAGGTTATCGCCGTCCGGATCACCTCTTTGATAACGACAACAACAAAGCTGCTTTTATTCGTGTTAGCACTGATATTGGTTCGGTGGCCACGGGTCTATTTGCTTATGCAGGATCACAAAAAAATGCCAGTGGTGCAGCTGGAACGGTAACAGGTACACGCGATACCGATAAAAATATTCTTGGTTTGGACGTGTCAGGAAAAATAGGTAATAACGCGCACTGGTTTGGGCAGGTCTTATGGAACGAATGGGACGGCTTTATAGCAGCCAACACCACTTATAAATGGCTTGGACTGTTTGCCGGACTGGATTATATTACAGATAGTCGCTGGACCTATTCCATGTTATATAACTATGCAGATGCAAAAGATTTCGACAATACAGATACTGTATACGAAGGAATCAACATTAATAGTTTAACCTTTAATGCCTCATACTATTTTATGCGCAATATCAAAGGAATTATCGAACTTAATTATGATATTTTAAACAAAGAATCAAAGACGGGTACGTACTATACAGGGCACTTAACCCAGGAGAACTACATTCTGGTGGGATTCGATGCCGCATTTTAAACAGACCTATGGCATATATGACATTGTATTAACTTTTATTTTTAAATTTAGCAATCAACAATGCATAAATAGGCAGATTAAATACAAGTACAAAAATACCCATCGCTATATACATTCTTCGATCCAAACCAGACGGATAGATAACCGGAACGAGATAATGCTCAATAAAACCCGTTAAATACCCTTCTCCTTTACCCGCTTGCCTTAACATGTTTTCAATGGGTGTGAGCGGGCAAATCCAACCAAAAAATGATATCAACGCTCCCCAAATAACAGCCGGTATGTGTAACCAGATAATCCAGCGCCATTTAATTACCAGAATGCCTCCACCTAATACAAATACGATAAAAGTGAAATGGAGTAAGACAATAAAATCAGCCGAAATTTGATATAACACGAATAACCTCATGGCCAGGAGTTAGCAAAGCTTAGTAAGTAACAGAGTTTGATTCTAAAATGCATTACTACTAATCCGGGTTAGTAAAAATAGTATATTCAACGTTTATCCACACGAACAATAATAATATGTTTAGGGATCTATTTTGAAATATTCCTTTCCGATCCTGATTCACAGTCTCTCACATGAACGGAGTTTATTCCTAAACCCGTTAACATTACCATTGCAGTCAAAGGTAACGCTAAAGTTTATACTTTCATAGCAATCTTCTCTGTGTTTGATTAAACATAATTAATGCATTACAAACTGGCATAAATTACTCAATATATCCAAATAATCTATTCCTTATAACAGTATATTCAATAAAGCGCTGTTCTTCCACTAACCACCATATGTTAAACTGTACGTATTATTATTTAATATCTTCTTGATGTACGTTTATTATGCCGGCACATAAATACCTAACAAACTACCCACAAACACTTATCGCTCAGGTAGAGTCACTAATAAAGGAAGAACGTTTAAAGGATTATTTACTTCAGCGCTACCCACAACCACATACTATAGTAAATGATAGTGAACTAAGAGAGTATGTAACAACACTTAAAAACCAGCATATGAAAAAGTCACAACCATTAAGTAAAATAATTTATGACACTAAACTCCATGTTGTCCATAATGCTCTTGGCCTACATAGTTATGTAGCGCGTGTTCAGGGTTGAAAACTAAAAACAAAAAATGAACTGCGAGTAAGTTCGGTATTCAAAAAAGCACCTGAGGAATTCTTAAACATGATTGTTGTGCATGAATTAGCCCACTTAAAAGAAATAGAGCACAATAAAGCGTTTTATCGATTATGCCTGCATATGTTACATAATTATCATCAACTGGAGCTTGATATGCGTTTGTATCTAATCCAGCTTGACATGACTGGTGCGATATATGACTAATACCTGGTGCATTTATTTAAACTAGAGTCGTTAAACAATAGCCCCCCCCCCTTTTTTTAACATCCACTTTTAATATCATCCAAATCAAAAATCCTGGATTTAGAATCTTCATAAACTAAAAATAGTGCTCTATTTCGCACAGTAAGCACTTTAAATGAACGTTTATCCAACAGAATAGTCACATTTGACTCTACAAATAAACAATAAACTCTTTCCATGGAGGAAATAATGCTTAAACAAATCATATTATTATCAATAAATATACTCATATTGTCGAATATACAGGCGGCTGAACTCTTTGTTAGCAACAATGGTACTGGTAGTGACTGTTCAGTTATCATGCCTTGCAAAAGCATACAAACGGCGGTCGATAATGCACAAGCAGATGATACAATCCGTATCGGTGAAGGAAAATATTTTGAAAACATCACTATTCCTGTAGCAAAAAACGGTTTGCATATCTTGGGTCAAGGCAGAGAAGAAACTTTTGTTATCTCAGCTGGTGGCGATGCATTACTCAAAGAGGCGCCACCCGGCGTACCAATTGATGTTGTATTTGACGTCTTTTCATCCAACGTTATCATTGAAAAATTAGCTATTCGTCATCCATCCGGCATTGCAAGCAAACGGGATCTTGGCATTTTTATAAGACCACCAGCAATTAATGTATCAATCCGAAAAACATCGATAGAACGTCACCGTATCGGTGATATTTTAGAGCCGACCAATCCCGGTTCGCGCGGAGTCTTCGTACTAAGAGCAACAGGAACTAACATTACAAAGAATAAGTTAGGAGGTAATTATGAAGACCATATCCATATTCCTTCCAGTGCAACCACTATTGATAGAAATACCATCACTAATGCGACTCGAGCAGGTATTGTTATTATTCAGGAGAGTGCTACAAGCTTATCAACTGAAAACCTAATTACCAGAAATACTGTTATTAACTCTGGTTCGGATGGCATTCAGATTCAGGGAGATGACAATATCATTGTAAAAAACAAGATCAAAAACAGTGGTAATGTTGCAATTAAGCTTTGTGGAGCCGGTGATTGTATTGCTCCTGGCGTAGCAGCTATCGCTAGCAACAATATTGTGCTCAAAAATAAATTTAAAAACAACAAAGTAGCTAACATCCAGGATAATGGAACAAACAACACCATTAACTAATAACAGTGTGCCGAGTTTTATACCGGCACACATTTTTATTATTTGTAATATTCAGATGGATATTGGTTAAAAAATTATAGAGTCATTCTTACTCGACTTCCTGTAACGCTACCCAGCTCACATCAACTTCACCTAATTCAGCTGCTACATAGGCTGAATCACCGGTAATACTAACGGAGATATCCATTGTTCGCTGTGCCAGTGCCGCTAATGCCTGAATATTTTCCCATTCAAATTTATATACAGATGCTTTCATTTTATTGATTTTTGGTTGAGACTGCCTCCACCAAACATCAGCTTTTGAATTAAAGCAATAAATCTTAACTGCGTTTGCAAGATGACATGTTTTTTTAATTCTATCCACAGCTGGCTCACCGACATCAATCCATAATGCAATTTGCTCATCCAGTGTACGCGCCCATATAGCGGGTTCATCTACCTCGCTCAGTCCTTTGGTAAAAACAAGATATTCTTGTGCATTAATACAATAGGCTAAAACACGCACCATCATACGTTCAAGCGTTTCTGAAGGATGCTGTGCAAGCGTAAGGCTTAAGGTGTCATAATAGTTCCGATTTAAATCAGATAACGAAATTCTTATTTTATAAATGGTTGGTTTTAGTGCCACAAATAGGAGCCTTTTAGATATAAAATTAAACAGAGGAAGCTTTCAGAAAAAAGTGTTTTGAAATAAATATTATAAGAAGAGTATCACAGAGCAATAAACTCTAATAGGTGAAATAGTCACTTTCGGCACTGTTTTATTATGCCTAATCATAACCCGACTTTATTTTTTAAAAATCATTTCTATACGAAACGTTAATGAAAATTCGGCATGGAAATCGTTTGATTTCTGGTAGAGTATTTGCGGAATCAATTCAAAAAACAAATAATCTTTATGTATATTCTGTCGGTAACTCGAACCAATAACGTAATGTGTAGCATACACGGCGGGCTCACTTATACCGTAGGCACCTACATAATAAGATACAGCCCGTCTCTTGCTTAATGTATGGAACATTGAAAAAGTTTGACTTAATTCAAAGTAATCAGTAGTATTTGTCCAGCGTGCAAAGGTCGAGGCTCTAAAAAGATCATCTTCACTTAGCTTTTTATTTATTTCGAAATGCGAATCCACTCCGTTTCCAGTCGTTCTATACCAATACGCTGTTTCATACCAATTAAAATTCCATTTCTCAAACTGATACTTTCTACTGAGTCTTAATTTTAGATGGAGATTAATGTCTGAATTTAAACGCATTCCGATTGAAGGTTTAAATTCCCATGCATTCTCTTTTTTTCCTAGTTGAGCCTGTATTCCAGCGACATAACTGTTATCTTCTGCTGTTGTAGCGGGAGTTTCAACATTCTTTACTACAATATCATCTGGCCGTTCTTCTTCACTGGATTCAATAGTCAATTTTATTTTTTCATTTGTATGGGGTAAACGTAATTTAAGACGGAAATCACCACTAGAATGAACATCCCCATTATTATCTCTGGTAGTGTCTAGCGTAAATTTTAAATAGGTTCCGCTTGCATCATAAAAAACTTTATCTTCTGAAAAAAATTCATCTAATGCTTTTGCAAATCTTTCCACACCTGACGAGATAACTTCCTGAGGTTTATCCAAGAAAGAAAAAACTGGTTCTTGAGAAATAGGTATATATGGTATTGACATACATTCCGAAAACACTTCATCCTCTGACTCGCTACATTCATCAGTATCAATATTTTCTGTTGTTATATCTTGTTCAGACTCTGACTTGATAGATATATCCGCGTCTATATTTTCATCTGACTCAGATTCGGTACATATATCAGCGTCTATATTTTCACCAGAGATATTTGGAGTATGTTCAATTGGCTCAGCGAGTATACTAATAGGGTTCAGCATGCTGATAAGAAACAACATAAAATAAAGAAAGGACCTTAATTGTCTATACTTCATAATAATTAAGTTCTTTTTTAAATTAGTGTATGCACAACTAAGTAGACGCTACATTCACCTCACAACCGGCCAACTGGAATGAATTTTTTTGCTCTTCTATTGAAAACAGAAAAAATCAACATAGTTCACTTCATGGTTACTAGGTTTTAGTATAGTATGAAAAAACTCAACCGTCGCCAAGTTATTTACTTGTATTAATATGTATTAGTTAAGACAAACCCTACTGTGTTCGTAGGTTAAAGATCTAGTACTAAACTAAGAAATGAGCCATGGGTTACAATCCTAGATTAGCAGAATTATTTAACTGTATGCTTTGCATGCCGAACCCACTATTCTTTTAATTTAATATACAACTCGCCTTCTTTTATTTCGAGGGTTTCAATACCTTCATTCATCGCTTGCCAAAAACCGCTTGATTGACCATATTCTTTGAATAAGTCAGTATTTTTTAAATTACCGAGCCAGGCATTCGGTAAAGGTACACCCCAGACGCTAACACCTTTTAAAATAGCACGCGGTTGTCCTTTATTCAGTTTAAGTTCTAACCCGGCGTTCACCTTTAAAGTTTTACCACCGATAAATGGGAAGTCGGGATCCAAATCAATTAATAATTTCACACTAGCAAGGTTATCGGCCAAATCGATTGCCATCTTGCTCGCCAAATTCTTATCATTTGCGACTAAAGCATTAAGTTCTTTTTCACTAAAGTGGATCTCGCGGTTGGCGTTGGTTTCACTGTATGGCTCGGGTTTGAATGATTTCTGTCTTGTAGTATTGCGTTGTGAGTCTGTATTATTACTTAAGCGTCGTATCTTTTGATCTAAACGTTGCTGTTCGTTTTGACTTAGTGTAACCGGCGTGAACTCACTTGAAAATAAATATCGGGTAACAATAAAGTAACCAAGTACGACTGTTAAGGTGATTGTAATAATCACAATTCCAAACGTGCGCCAGCCATTTTGACCGGGTGTGGTTTGAATAGTGTTAGTTTCGTTTGTTGGTAGCGTCTCTGACATTTTTTACTTTTTTTCAGTTTATGAAAGTATCTTTAATCGCGTTATTATTGATACGACTCATTAATTAAACAGACCTTTCAGCTTATCTTTTGCTTTTTGTTTTTCTGCTTCAAGTTTGGCGTCTTTATCAGCATTAAGTTTAGCTTTTTTGTCGATTATTTTTTGTTTAGCTTTGATTTTTTCAATGTCGACTTTTTCTTTAATCTTGGCTTTCTCAGCATCTATTTTTGCTTTAGCTTTGGCTTTGAGTTTATCTAACTCTTTATCGATGCCTTGGGTTTTAACTGCCTCACGTGCCTGTTCGGTAAGATTATGCAAAATTTCTTTTGCAAGCTCAGTTGGGGTAGCACCATGCTTTCCGCCTAAATCAGTGAGTACGAATCTGGGTAGTTTAAGTTGCAGGTCTTTGTTCAGCATAACTATCTTCGCTTGAATATTGCCCTGGGTAAATACGATACGCCGGATAATAATGCGAGGTTCGTCTCCGGCTTTATTTTTTTCTGCTATCTCAGCCTTGGTCTTAGCTGGAGCAGAGCTACCTGCAGTTAAGTTTTGTTTAAGTTCATAGAGATTGGTTTTTTTATCCTTGTTGAGTTCAACAAACACCTGCGCCGCATCAATTACAATTTCATTAACAATATACGGCGGTTGTTGTAGGGATTTAAGGTCTATTGCCGTGCTGATAGAATTTAATGCAAACGCATTTGGTATATCGTAACCTTTGGGGTTTGCTATGCTTAATCCCCGAATCGCAATACTCCCTTTCGGTAGATCGGTTTTTACGCTTTTAACCCGAACGGCAGTATGAGTAGCTTCACTGCCGTATTGCTCAATAGCGGCTTTAATGATGGAGTCTAAATTAGTAAACAAATAATACACGCCACCGCCAATGACGAGCACCAGTACAAGAATGAGAGCAACTATCGCTTTTTTCATAAAATAGCCTTCCAAATAGAGTTTGAGTCAATTGAGCCTGCAAGTTGTATTATATTGGCCTGTTTTAACCCTATATGCAATACTATTTCAACGTCTTAGATAGCAACAAGCCTGATGTGTTAGATTTAACAAACTTGAAACAATTGTCGGTTACTTCAATTTATGCTCAATGATATTACTACAACTCAATATGGTTTCTCGTTACTGATTCTGGTTGTTGCCTATACCTTTCGTGGTATAACCGGTTTTGGTTCTGGGCTAATCGCTATTCCTTTACTCGCTTTATTTTTACCTTTAACCTTAGTAGTACCCTTTATTAGTATTTTGGATATAACCGCCTCTCTCATTCACAGCATTCATACCCGACAACACATTGCATGGAAAACTCTCCTCCGTGCCATTCCTTTTGCTGTCATCGGGGTAATTACGGCCTTATATATCATCAAGTCTATCAATACAGTTTTACTGGTAAAAGCTCTGGGAATTTTTATAATTATCTTTGCTTTTTATAGTCTTATATCGCCTAAGTTTAAGAAAAATAACTCATCGATATGGCCAGTATTTGCCGGATTTTTTGGTAGCTTCATTGGCACTTTGTTTGGAACAGGTGGACCTTTCTATGTCTTTTATTTTCACCTTCAGGATATGGATAAAAGCGTTTTCAGAGCCACGTGTGCTGCCACTTTTTTAATTGACGGTCTAATTCGTGCTACTGGATTCACACTCTCCGGATTTTATACCTACACAGTTTTGTTAAATATCGCTTTTGCCTTACCCATTATGCTTATTGCTATGTATATTGGTGAACACCTCCATACCAATATTTCACAACGTAGCTTCCAACGAGCAATTGGTATTTTTTTAATTTTTAGTGGTTTAGCACTTTTATTTAAGAATTAGGTCATATTGTAAAATACAATAATCAGTATCAACTACACATATTTTGGAATATATCTTGAACAGCATCAACCTTAAATCCAATTATCTAGCATTATTATGTTCTATAAGTATAAAACCAGTATTTTTTGTATGCTGTCTATTATTTACAGGTAATGTCATTGCAGCTATGGCTGATGATTTAAGAGATAAATATGAAGAAATTGAAGAAGCATTATTTGAAAATAATTATTCAATTCCCTTGTATTTGGAATCCAATACATCAAAAGCCGTAATGCACGGTGATGCATTTGGCATTCTCTATCATCCCTTTAAAACTGTCAGTAATAGTTTAAAATCCTTAATAAGCTGGTGTGGGATTATGACGCAACACATCAACATCAAAGCATGCACTTATCAATTTGAGGATACTAAATGCAAATTATCATTATATTCAGGCAGGAAATATTATGAAAAAGCAGACGACGTATATCAGCTTAATTATAACTTCACTGTCAACGTATTAACTGACGACTATTTCAATGCATCCCTCAAAGCAAAAGAGGGTCCAATAGACACGAAAGACTATCATATTTTCATTGAAGCCATACCACTTACAGATAGCTCTACGTTTATTCACTTCAGATATGAATATAAATTTGGCATATGGACTCGCATCGGAATGTCTACTTACCTCTCCACCCTTGGCCGGAATAAAGTAGGCTTTAGCGTCACAGGATATGACAAAGATAATATGCCAATTTACATCAAAGGGGTTCGTGGCATCATAGAACGTAATGCAACAAGGTATTACTTTGCGATACAATCATATATCGAGTCACTGGCCACACCACTTGGTAAGCGTTTTAATACAAGAATAAGTTACTGGTTTGATCTAACAGAACAACATTATAAACAACTGCATGAAATGAATAAAACAGATTATCTAAATTACAAAACAATGGAACATCATGATCAAATGCGACTACAAAATATAATCAATTCAAAAGATACCACTTTTAATCACTCTCACTTAGTAAATTCAGAATGCAAAGATATTATGTAATAACTCAAAACCCGAATTACCAGTGATACTGTAAATAAAACGAAGTGTAATTACTCCCACCTTTTACTCGACCAAACGCCGATGATGTTTCAAAAATACCTGAGCGGTGGTGAATTCCATACCCTAACCAAACGTTTTGCAATGTTTTTGAATTGAATAAATCACCTAATTCGACATCAACTGTAAAATCAAGGTAATTAAGCAATTTACTCGAACGATAACCCTTAGCATCCATTTCGGTTTGTTCGATATAAGTAATATCTGTGGTATACGACAAGCCCTCTGCTACGCCGATACGCCACCGTGTTGGCCAGTTAACGGTGTAATAAGCTTTTATACCAATAACATACTCAGGGAAATTTCGCTGTACTTCAGAGCTAAGATGTTGCACATAGCCCACGGTAAAATAAACTGGCAGATCAACACCAAAGACTGTATCGGATACAGGCACACCATAAAATATAGATATTAATTTATTGTTATAAGGATCTGATTCAGCATTTCCTTTTATGATTTCGCCAATATTAGTCGGAGTCGCAGAACCATGTGCAAGTCGTATATAAGGTCTCGATTTTAAATATCGACTATTGTAATTTTTCTCATTCTTATCATCAAAAAAACCAAAACCAATGAATACTTCACTTTGATTCGGTGTGTTAACAGTAGAAGAACGATAAGTATTGGAGCCATATATCGTTAAAGCAGCCCGACCAAGTAAATAAAAATTCCTGTGAACCTGGTAACGTACACTGCTACCCACTGTGAGATCAAAGCCACTACCGGGCGTATCCAGGCTTAAGCCATAGTAGTAATTATTAAACGAACTGCTTTTCCAGCGTAGGTTAATATAAGGTTCTACATACCAATTGCCACTGTTTAAGTAGAAACGACTTGCCAAGTTAACATGCGAGCGACCATGTAAATCATTCAACAATTCCAGATCAAGATCCAGATTTTCGTACTGATGTTTTCTGTAACGAACACCAAAATCATAGGCATCACCACGAATTTTATTCTGGTATTCAGCTGGAATATCATAAAAACGATAACGCCCTAGTATGCTCACGTTCGAACTATTAAAATCAGCAAAGGTATACCCTGCTTCAATACCACGCCAAAAAAAACGACCTTTTTGATAATACAATAACGGAACGATATCACTAACGGTGTCTTGGGTCGTTTCATAGGGAATTTCGGCAATACGATAGGTAAAAGCAACCCCCCATAATTCAGGTGCAGTATAAGCTGATGTTTCCTTAATTTCTTGTGATGTATTTATTTTGGAGTCACTGTTTATTTTTTCAGTCGCATGTAGCAACACAGGAAAACACGCCATAAAAACTAAAATTGAAAGCCTTGGATTTATGAAGAATAAAAATGAATTGTATTTTCGTATCATTTTTCTATTATAAACGATTAAGTATATAGATGTTCAATATATCAATGTTTCATCATTGTTAAATTTCAATATTCTCAAAAATCTCAAAAGAAGACTCTTTTTCGAAGTAGCTCACAACTATCATAATAGGAAGATAAAATAGAAAGACAAGCTTAAACTCATCGATATAAAAACTATCAATTAGGGTGACAGGTTAGTAATTCTGTCAAAACTTGTCATTACGCTGAATGAGTGGAAGTTATTGTTGGCAAGTCAAAATAAAATGTGGAACCGTGGCCGACTTTACTCTCAAATCCTATACACCCACCATGATTTTCAATAATTGACTTTGTTATAGCTAATCCCAAACCGGTTCCACCAACCCGACGTGTATCAGATGAGTCTGCTTGCGTAAACATATCGAAGACTTGATCATGGAATTCAATAGGAATACCAGGACCACTATCAGCTATAGATACGCGAATATCGTTATTAATAATACTTGTCGAAATCACTACCGGCGCACCTTTTGGTGAATACTTCACTGCATTCGAAAATAAATTAGCTAAAACTTGCATAAGTTTATTTTCATTAGCATTTATATAAACATCGTCTTCTTCAATGGGATGCCATAAGAATGAAACACCATAATTATCTGCATAGCCTTGATTCGAAATTACGGATTTACTTATCAGAGCGTTGACACTTAATGGTTGCATTTTTACCTGATTATCAAGAAACTGAATCTTATTGATTTCTAATAGATCGCTAATAAGAAATTCCAAACGTTCACTATTTTGAAAGCAGACCTCTAATATGCTACGCATTTTTCCAGGCTCAGAATCTAGCACGCCTCCGAGTATCAAGCCTAAAGCACCTTTAATAGATGTAAGAGGTGTCCGAAGTTCATGACTTACGGTAGAAACAAATTCATTTTTCATACGATCAACTTTTTTACGTTCAGTTAAATCATGAACAATGGCGGTATAAAGCGTTCTATCAAAAACAGATAATGTACTAATGGCAAGCTCAATAGACACACTGGTTGCATCTTTTCTATAAGCTAATGAATCGTGTCGACCAGCAATTACAGTAGGTAACTTGTTAGGGGGCATTTGTGTTGTCGAAGCACTGAAAAAATCTGGAATTATTTTCGTAACGGGTTGCCCGAATAATTCGGCAGATGCGTAACCAAAAAGAGCCACCCCTGCAGGATTAATGGATTCAACCATACCGCGATCGTCCAGGATAATGATTGCTTCTATGGCGGTGGATAAAATTCCACTTAGTTCAGCAGTCCGCCGTTCGACCAGATTTTCTACTTGATATGATCGCCCTGTCATCGCTAACAAAAAAGTACCCAGTATACTGGTAAATAACAATCCTCCAGCCAGAACGGTCCAAGCTTGCCAACCATGGTTACTGTCTAAATAATTCCGCGTGGGCCAGAAACTCACGTTCCAACGTCGGCCACCAATATCAAGTGTATCTCTATATTTGTATAGGGCATTAGTATATTGACTCATATCTTCTGATCCATAAAGATGTGAGTTTTTTCCTGAGGTTTTATCCTGAATACTCAGGATAATTTTATTCCGATAATTATTATCTAATACCGAATCAACAATATCGCCAACCCGAAAAACACCTACGGCGAAACCTTTCAGATTACGTCGGCGTTCTTCAATAGTATTACTGGAGCCCTGATAAACAGGGTGAAAAAGTAAAAATCCAGCTTGATTGCCTTTTTCCTGGACTAGTGTTATCCGTTCTGTTGCAACGGCGTTTGCATTATCTCGAGATTGAAACAATGCTTTTCGACGTTCCACATTAGATGCTACATCAAATCCAAAAGCTTTCATGTTGCTATTTATCGGCTCAATATAATACACTGGAAAATACTCACTCCTATTTCCAGCTTTAACTAATGTACCCTCGGCATCTCGTTCAGTAATATAAAAGTTTGGAAACCCTTCCTCGAAAACTGTTTTCTCAAATTTATCACGCTTAGCTTGTATGATAATGGGATTCCAACTTAAACCATTAATTCCAGGCTTGTTTTTCAAAGTATAGTCTACAAAAGAACGAAACTCATTTCGAGAAACATGAGAGGAACTGGAAAGAAATCGTTCGACAGAGGCAACGGCATCAAGATAAGAAGTGAAGGTCGTGCGCAACTTCTCATGTACAGCAGTCGTTATTTCCTTAAAATAAAATTGGGTTCGCTCTAATTCCCACTTACTCACCCAAACAAATAAAAAGACTACTGACGATAACATGAGAAATAATGGTAGAGCCACAACGAAACGCCGTCCCCACCAAAGTTGCTTAGGTTTTGCAAAAAAAATAAACATCAATGGCGCAGTAATTAAAACCCCAATCGTGTCGCCTACCCACCAGGTAAACCAGCTATATCCATAATCAGACAGCGTTATAATACCCGTAGCATACAAACTGGTAACACCAAAGCTAGGGTTAATTATGCAAGCAACCGGACCTGCTACCAGCATAAACTTAAAGATAGCCTTTTCTTTTACGAGTATTATTGGAAGCCCAATACAACGGCTAACCATCCAGGCACCTGCTAATGCTTGCAGGGTAGCACCCGACGCTGCACTAAATGCAACCACCAGCCCAGAGTATGATAGTGATGCTTGTTCTGTTGTAATCCAGATATTTAATATGAGGGAACCAATAAATACACCCGGCCAAAGGCGATTACTCCAAATTAGAAATGCGGCCACTGCAATACCGGCAGGTGGGAAAATTGCCGTTGCGTATCCTGGGGGTATAGCAAGCAACAAGGCCAAACGACCGATGACAGCATAACTCACACTTAATATTAGGATACTGATTAAACCAGTAAGCATTGTATTGTGTAATTTAGAAGCGTTCAAAATAGCTTTACCAACTCATCAAAAGTCGTAACGTAACCCCAGTGCTGTACCACTACCATCCAAATTCGGATTCGAATTTTCAAAACCGTTATACCTATATTCAAGTAATAACCATAATTTAGAATACAACTTATAGTTTAATTGTGGTTCGAATACCCATTGGTTCTTTCCATCACTAATAAAATTATAATCAGCAAACCCCGATAAATTAAAATTTTCAGTGAACTTAACAAAGTAAATTATACTGACCTGACCATCATTCTGGCTATCAAGAGGAAAGACTCTTAACTGTAGCCAGTCAGATGCATTAAGAGATTGATTATAGGTTAATCCCAAACGCACTGCATTATTGTTGTTACCGGGTGTTGAATCGTTGTATTCGAGCTGTAAACCTAGATTATCAATATTCCACCACTTTGCAATCATATTATTTGACAATCTAAACTCAGAAAATGTGCGTGTAGCATCATTACGATTAGTTGAATTTTGATGGTCGCTATGAAAGTCAGTGAATCCAAGAAAAGAAAATCCTCCTCCAAGATCTTTATTCAACATAAATAATGTCAGGGTATTAAAATCACGATCATCAAAATAGTAACTAATATCAACCTGATTAGCGGCATTTGCGTGAGTACAATAAATTAATGTTGAGACAAAAAATAAACTTATCATACACAGGTGAATTCCTGATTGAACCGAAACAGTTCTATTAACATGCATGTGATGAATCCTTAACAAAGTTAATAATATGTTGGGGTTATCGACTTCGCATCAGTTTCCTTTAAGTAAAAGTCTATTTTCAAGGATAATATTGCTCAGTTACTTGCTTGAAACCTGATTTTTAGCCAATTAGGCAATGGGGCTCTATACGCAATGATACTTTACAAACCAGGACTATCCGTTAAGAGTTTAAATTAATCGTATTAATAGGTACTAATGCGTATTAACACGTTGACCGTCACATTTGATAATAACAATAACTAAGCAGGACATCCTGTATCAGATGATGCCGACAAGGAGACACAAATGAATAACGTCGAAAGTCTTTTCAATATAACCATCAGCGAAATCGAAAACATGCTTAAAACCAAGACCGTAGTCGGAGAACCGATTACGATTGAAGGCAATACTTTAATTCCTCTCATCAGTGTTGGTTTTGGGTTTGGCGCTGGCGGCGGTGAAGGAACCGACCCAAAACACGGAAATGGATTCGGCAGCGGCACTGGCGGTGGCGGTGGGGTCAAACCGGTCGCTCTGATTATCATCAATAAAGACGGTGTCCGTGTTGAGGCAATAAAAGGCGGTACCGCTTCAGCATTGGAGAACATAGCAGAGACCGTGGCGAAAACAGTCAGCGCTAAAGACAATAGCTCAAAACCAGGCTAAGTGGTCACACTATGCTTCAGGGTATTGCCATTACGTTGGCACTTATCATTGTCGTGCTATCCATCCCTCTTTCGTTGAAATTTTTCTTCATCACAAATCAGGGTTCACAAGGTTATGTACGGTATAATTGGTTTTTTGGCTTAATTACTTTTCAAACGCCATTGCCCGCCCCATCTCAATCACCCACTAAAGTATCGACACAGGTGAAATCATCAAAGCCGTCTAAAAGGAAGCTCTTGGAAACAACAACAAACCATAAGTCCAGCAATCCTAAAAACGTATCGCTTGCTTTGTTAAAACAATCGATATTTCGTCATCACATTCTAAAATTTGTTAAACGCATATATCGCGCATCACACGCAAAAGACCTTTATTTAAAATTACGTATTGGTCTTGGTGACCCGGCAGACACCGGTGAACTCTGGGCCATTATGGGACCTATATCCGGAATATTAACAAATATGAAAAATATAAAGATAGAACTGCAGCCTGAATTTATTGATGCTGTGATGGAAATCGAAAGCCACGGTAAGTTTCGTTTTATCCCACTTCACCTAATCGTGCTTGTAATGCTATTTACAATGTCACCCACAACAATCCGAGCGTGGCGTATACTCAATAATAACTAACCATATTAATTAATCCTTAGCAGTTGCTTGTAGTAGTTTAATAAAGAGTTCTCTTGCTACTCAAGATAAGAGCACCAAACACAACATCATGTTACTTGTCTATCCGCTATTACTTTATAATAGAGCTATATACATATGACTATACATGCACAACGTTCTTACGTTGTATTTCACTTTTATAATGATTTAAACGATTTTTTATCACCTAAATTGAGAAAAAAAATCTTTACCCATAAGTTTAATGGTGTGATATCGGTTAAAGATCTCATCGAGTCATTAGGTGTGCCGCATACAGAAATTGATTCAATAGTCGTAAATGGAAAATACGTCGATTTTACTTACCATGTGCAATGCGAAGACCAAATTAGCGTTTATCCCATGTTCAAAACATCTAACAAGGCAGGATTTATCAGGCAAAGATTAGCAACTTTAACAACTATTACATTTATTGTTGATAATCACTTGGGTAAATTAGTTAAATATCTACGCATGCTTGGCTTTGACACCCTTTATGATGTTAACTACTCCGCTTCTGAACTAGCCGCGATCTCAAACAATGAAAAACGTATTTTACTAACACGCGACCGCGGCCTGTTAAAGCGGCGAATAGTTGAGTATGGGCGTTTGGTTCGACAAACCCAACCACTAAAGCAGTAACAAGAGATTATTCATTGGCTTAATTTAAAACCACTGATAAAACCTTTTCATCGCTGCATCCGTTGCAATGGTTTACTTGCTGAAGTAAATAAAAAACAAATAGACCGCTATTTATTAGCAAAAACTAAGCAACATTATAATGACTTTATGCAATGTCGGGTTTGCAATCAAATTTACTGGAAAGGCAGCCATTATCAGCGGATGCAATCAATCGTTACAAGCATCATTAACGAAAATAATATTTGAATATAAAAATAATGTCTCTCTACATTCGACATCAGCTCTATGAAGGAGAAACTATATTAAATGCCAATCAAAAACGCTTAAAAAAATTAATTAATAGAGTCAATAAAATACTAATAATAAGCATGGAAGTAAAGGGAATATAGATTCTTCCTTGCTCCAGTTTTATATTAATATCTCCGGGTAATTTACCAAACCAGGATAAAGCCCAGGGGGCATACTGCAACAGCGCACCAACCATAATAAATAATAAGCCAACCAGTATTAACCACTTAGCCACCAAGCACCATCGTCTTTAACATTATTAGAGGGTGTGTCATTAAACGTACTCTTCTTATTTTTTCATTGTGCTCATCGCCATGCGAGCCGCTATTGCACCACTTGCCATGGCACCGGAAAAGCCGCCACCACCTGCATAAGCAGAAGCAAGCCAGAGACCGATGATATTTGTTTTAGGTGTACGTAGTGATTTTTTAAAAAACAATTGTTTAGGCGGTATAGGTGCAAAACCGTATATAGCGCCCCCCGGTGTATTTAAATACTGATGCATTGTTTTAGCAGTGGACATTTCTTTTTGGGTTATCGCACTGGCGATACCGGGATATTCTTCTTCAAGGCGTTGAATAATCGCCTCCAGCCAAAGGTCGCGCTTATGCTGATATTCCTCTTGTGACAGATCTTGCCAATTACTTAATTGATCCAGGCCGACTACCGTCAGTAAAAAGGGGGCTTGGTTGTTTAATCCGGAATTAACACCACTGTAATCAACCAGCGTTAGTAAAGGCAATCTATCAGCCGGTGGTTCACTTAACAACGCCGCATTGTATTTATAATCCATTAAGGATTTTATCCACTCAGGAAAAATAAAAGTACTGTAATTGCTAACCCCAAAATACGACGGCGGCGACGCAAGTCCTAACGATATAGTGAACAAGGATAATGACAACGGTATATCGGCATACTCCCGGATAAAAGCTTGCCTCACCTCAGTGGGTAATGCTTCGGCTAAAACATGTGGTGCCGCATTACCAAACACAATCCTGGCATGGTCAGTCTGAGCATTGTCACCGTTTACATCTTCATGCTCAACACCGCTAATCTCTCCTTGCTCATCTAGTAAAATACGTGTAACTACACGCCCTGACTCTGCAATGCCACCATTGTCTTCAATCGCCTTAACCAGGCAATCACTCAGAACTTGTGAACCACCACGAATATAATGACCTCCACCCGAGAGAAAACCGCCTTGTGCCACGGCATAAAATATCCACCACATTTGCTCGGGATCATCGGTGTAATAGGCAAGATTTGCTGCCAAAGCAATCTTAATCGCTTCATCATCTCCAAACAGTTCTTGAAAAATATCTGCAAGACTTTTTTTCAAATCACGTAGAACTGGCCATACTATAAACGGCATCGTTGGCGCATGAATTAACCACCATAAGAAATGATGTGATTGAGAAAACATTTCCATAGTACGATTCACTGCATTAAATCGATAAAATAATTTTGCCAGGGCTTTTTTATGGTCAGGAAAGCGAGATAGCAACGCCTGCCGCGCGACATGAAAGTCATGAGGTAACACAAAAGGGGTTTTCAGAAGATAGCTACGTACTTCATAAAAATTGCCAACCGGTACAAATTCGATTTTTTCAAGAAGACCCAGCATCTGAAACAAGGCGTGATTGGGGTCATTGGGATCATGTGGATTGGTTGTTTCGTGCAACGATGCTTCAATGCTCAGTGCACCATGCTGGTAAACCGTCGCCGCACCACCAAAATTAAAATTGCGATCAAGCACCAACACCCGCCTCCCTGCATGTGCAGTTAAAGCGCCAGCCGTTAAGCCACCAAGCCCAGAACCAATAACTATGGCATCAAAGTTTCTTGACATAGTTACCGCTTCCTTTACACATCACGAGCTATTAAAAAAAATTCACTGAAATAAAGCATAAGTAGTTATTTAATGATGGAATGAAACCGCTTTTAAAGTATTCAAGGTTGCATCCAACGGGATACCTTTTGTTAATATGCCGCTAGTGGAATTCGACACCACATCATCGATCGATAACATGCCCGTCATATAACCGCTTTTATCAACAACTAACAACCGACGGACTTTTTTCTTCTGCATCTTCGCTAACGCTTTTTCAATATCATCCTCAGCGAAACAGGTAAATAACGGCCGATTGCCGATAACCGTTGAGGCCTGAATTTCCCACGGCGCTTTGTGATTAAGTGTACAGCTCATTGCAATATCACGATCTGTAATCAGACCAACAGGGTCGTTTTGATCATCAACTACGCCTATTGCTCCACAATTTTCTTCCCACATCATGGATGCAATTTTATCCAGGGAGGTATTGATATTACAAAACTTGGGTTCTGAACTCATTATACTTTTTACTTTCATTGTTATAATCTCCATTTATATGAATTAAGTATTAGAAAAGCTAGTGCCAATATTATAGCAAACAATAATCGCTTCCTTATTATCTGTTTGTAAAAGACTTATTGATATTAGTCCGCACAGACAATCATACAGCACAATCAAAATATAAGGGTGCGTAATATCAACCTACCAATTCACAGGCAAAGTATATTGCCCTGTTAATAACAGAGCTATACGTATTAACCGCATATAGGTTTTATGAATAAAATTAAAGGAAATAAAGCGAAAAATATTTTCTACAATTGGCCTGTTTTAAACCTATATACATAATTTTCAATTATTTAGATTGGTCCGACTCTGTTGTATAGTTGATCATTCCTGCGTTTTATTTATCCTCAATATCTTAAAAAATTCATTATTGGTAATTTGGTCACAGCTTCGCTAAGAACGCAACCAACCAACTGAACTAACTGCGGCTAAAACATACAATGCAAGTGCAAACAGTATTACAAAAGTGAAACCAAAATGTATCGCAAGCAACGTCGCTAATACTGCACTGAGTACTGAGGCGCAGCCATTTACACCCCATACCCAGGCTACAAGTTCCGGACGCAATTCACCCAACCGCGCCAGGCCAAGGGGAAATGGCATGCCCATACAGAAAGCGAGTGGTGCAATTAATAATATAGATAAAATAACTTTTAAAATAACCGGTAGGGAAATTAAATATGAGAAAGCGGGGCCAAGGAGATACGCATAACAAATACCAACGCCAAAAATAATTAAAACTGACAACTTCACGCCTTTGTCATACTGCTTTGACTTAACAAACTTCTTAGACCACAAACTACCCATCCCCGCAAATATAAGAAAAGCAGCCAACACCACTGCAATCGCAAAGATCGGATGATGAAGAAAAAGAATAAATTTCTGAATAAATGCAATTTCAATAAACAGAAATGCCAAACCAAGCGCCAGAAAATATATAAAAGCGCGTATCTTCAAATAATTCTTACTCGCCTGTATTTCATTTCGTTTGAAAAATATAAGCGGCAAAATTATTATAAAGAAACTAAGCACCAAGGCTTGCAGAAATGTTGCAACCAGAATTAAATATCCTATTCCCAGTAACGGCATTCCACCCGCACCTTTTAAGGAAAATATTTCAGGTAAAATACGCCATTTAAAATAATTAAAGAAATAGGGTTTATTATCGGTTGCTGGCTCGATATTAAACTTATATCGTTGAATAAATTGATTCCGCTCATCACCCAGCAAGGCCATGACACTGGAAAAGAACATCGGTGTCGCCAGTACATTATAGCGGTTAGCTTCCTCAGAAATTATTCCGGGATAATATGCCACATCGAACGACCTTTGCTCACAAAATTGTTTTAGCGATACTATTTCAGCAGTGGAAAACGGCGTGGGTTTTATCAATAAAGTGCTGGTCTGCAAACTACGAATTAACAAAAGATGTTGTTCTGGTTGCTGAACTCCCTCATTACGTAAAGCATCGATGGCGGTAACAAACAGTTTCAACGTATCACGTGGCGGCAGCTTTATCCAACGACTAATGGCCAGATAGCCAGCATCATTCAAGTGACCAAGATACTCCTGCAATGCCTCTACCGTATATAAATAATTTTCACTTAACGCATATAAGCCAGCAGAAGACGCACTGAATGAATCGAGTAATACCAGCTGAATAAGATCGTATGAATTATCACTGGAAGCAACAAAACCACGTGCTTCCTCTGTAAAAACAGTTACATCCACGTCATTGTAAATACCGCCAGAAAAGTTCTTATAATCAGTTTTAACAAGATTAATAATCTGCTGATCAAGTTCTATTGCCGTAATCTGTTTAACGTTGTGATATTTAGCCTGAAGCACTTCTGCACCACCGCCCGCGCCTAAGATGAGCGCATCATTGACAGCTGAAAGATGATACGGCAGTGCAGATGTGAGCTGGTCCAGATGAGCGGTTGATTGTTTCTTGCCACTGTACTGCGTGATTACCGACATTGCATCACCGTCAATAAATACACCGATCTGTTCGGGAGGTTCATCACTTGCATTAAGACTGAGTCCAGGCGCATGACGGAATGGTATTACCGGGCTTTCTACAGCGGTGATCAAACCCAAAGGGCTGGAATGCTGAGACATAACTTTTGTACCTGTCACTCTTAATGTTTGACTCAGCCCTTTGTATGGCGACAGCTCCAGTTCAGTCCAGGATTTTGGCAACAAAAAAGTAAATACAATAGCCAGTATTGAAATCGAGAGCATCACAACAAAGACTCTGCCCTGTCCTTTATATAACTCCCAACTGGCCAGGATGGTTGCTAACATTGCTAACGCAAAAATATACCTTAGGCTTTCACCCGGGAGCACTACGAATAACAGTGTAATAACAACCACGCTACCAATGCCAGCACCGAATAGATCGGCAGCATAAATGCGTGGCATATTATTCTGATAACGTATAAGCGAAAGGCCAATTGCATTGGCTACAAAAAAGAATGGTAAGGCAAGTATTATATAAATAGCCATTAGTCTTAAAGACTGACGAGCATCCCAAAGAATTTCTTCTGCATTAAACTGGAGCTGTTGGCTAAACAAAAAACCTAGCAGACTGGATAATCCAAACAGTACAATGCTAGTGAGATATACACACGAATATCGCGGCAACAAATAGTTACGAAACAAGGACAAAAAAGTTCCACTGGCGCCATAACCGAGTAAGGCCAGGCTAATAATCATGTAAGCAAAATGATGCCACTGTATAATTGAAAACAATCGCATCAGCAAGATCTCATACGCAAGTGCCGACATCGAAAGCACCACAATGGAATACCAGGGGGGGCGCTCATCCTGTATGCTAATATTCATTATTCTGAATTTGAATTTTGATTAATCATGACCACCCGTGAGAGGAACAAACCTCACTGGCAAAATCTGTCTGCTGCTGACCTTTCCCTTCTCATCTTTTTCAATCAATACCAATTGCTGGACCATAAAGCGACTTCCTACCGGAATAACCATTCGCCCGCCCGGTTTAAGCTGGCGAATAAGTGGCGGCGGAATATGACCTGCTGTGGCGGTCACAATAATCACATCAAAGGGTGCGTGCTCCTTCCAGCCATAATAACCATCACCCGTTCGAGTTGTAATATTTTTATAACCTTGTTTCTCAAGTACACCCCTGGCTCGTTTTGAAAGCTCGTCAATGATCTCAATAGTAAATACTTGACCCGCCAGCTCTGCGAGAACGGCAGCCTGGTAACCCGAACCAGTACCTATTTCCAATGCTTTGTCTGTAGATTTAACTTGCAACAGATCTGTCATCAAAGCCACTATATACGGCTGCGATATTGTTTGCCCATAACCAATTGGAAGCGGTTGATTTTCATAATCTAAATATTGATACATCTTGGGCACAAACTCATGCCGGGGAACGTCTGCCATAACCTGCATGACCCGAACATCAAATTTACTGATACCAATGTATGATGCAGTCTCACGCACAGTTTGTTCGATACTTCGTATAAGTTTTTCACGCGATTTAGAATAATCAGTATCGGCTAGTGATGGTGATACAGCAATAAGTCCGACCATGCATAAACCGGTAGTAAGTATCACATTAAGAGTTCTGTAATTCATGATACATATCCTTTAACACGTTGCAAAATGTACTACAGAGCAAACAACTATACTATTGGGAAACAACTACTCTCTGAGTCTGTGTATTATAGTTTTTATAAATATGACAATGAAAAATTAACAATCTTATAGGGTTGAGCCGTTAGCGAGAGATTCAAAAATTAATTGAAAAAGTTATTGACGAGGATAGAATTTTAAATAAAACATAAACTAACAACACACTCATTATTATACCTAAGCTACATTAATTGCTCTTTGCGCTCGTATTAGATAAAACTAATTTAATAAAATGAGTAATTATACCTACTGTTATAGCTGGTTATATTTGTTACTTTATAAGATATAGTGATAGGTAATTTTTTTATGCCATCATCAAAGAGCTCGCCTCAGGAAAATAACATCGCAACTGAACTGTTGCGGGTAATTAAAGCTCTTGTCGCCGAAATTCATCCACACCGCCCTACAACTAAATCAATAACTATTGATAGTAGTTTCGAAAAAGACCTGTATCTGGATAGCCTGACCCGTGTCGAATTAATCTCCAGAGTTGAAAAGAATTTCAAACTTGCCTTACCCGAACGAATTTACGCAGAAGCCGAAACTGCCAGAGATTTATTACGTGCTATTCGCAGTTACGAAGCACCTGTAATGACCTTGCATACAAAAGATAAAACACTGCTAAGAGTCTCTGATGACATTAAAACTGAACCCGACGAGTCAGTCACTTTAATTGATGTTTTGAACTGGCACGTTAGAACACATCCAAACCGAGCTCATATTCAGTTTTATACAGACAAATGCGATGGAGAAGCGATTACATTCTTACAGCTAAAAAATGCCGCGACGCACATCGCCGGCGGCCTCCTCCAACGTGGATTAGAATCCGCTGAACCCGTTGCTCTTATGCTTCCGACAGGGCCTGATTACTTTTATAGTTTTTTTGGAATTCTACTTGCAGGTGGTATCCCAGTGCCTATCTACCCGCCGGCAAGACCGTCCCAACTGGAAGATCATATGCACCGACATGTCCGTATCCTGGAAAATTGCCTTGCTAAAACATTTATCATCGGTGCTGAAGCAAAAGGTGTTGCGCAGTTACTCAAATCACAGGTTCCAAACTTGCAACACATCCTGTCGACAACAGAATTGATACCTTCAACGACCCCGTCAACACTACCCGTGATATCAACAAACGACATTGCATTCATCCAATATACATCAGGCAGTACGGGAGCGCCCAAAGGAGTAGTCCTCACGCATGCAAATTTGCTTGCCAATATTCGAGCCATGGGGCATGCCATGAATGTCACTCCTAAAGATGTTTTTGTTAGCTGGTTGCCGCTTTATCATGACATGGGATTAATCGCTGCATGGCTCGGTAGCTTATACTTCACAGCCTTGTTCGTTGTTATGCCACCATTAAGTTTTCTAGCCCGGCCGGAAAGATGGTTACACGCAATTCATTTTTATCATGGCACATTATCAGCCTCACCCAACTTTGGTTATGAATATTGCTTGCGACGTTTAGTAGACGAAGATTTAAAAGGTCTTGACCTGAGTTCATGGCGTGCCGCTTTTAATGGCGCCGAGTCTGTTAGTCCTGAAACTTTAACCAATTTCAGTCAACGTTTTGAATCGTTTGGATTTAATAAAAAGGCCATGACGCCCGTGTATGGTCTGGCAGAATCAAGTGTTGGCCTGGCATTTCCTCCTTTAAATAGAGGATCAGTTATTGACCGTGTTGAGCGCAGCACTTTCGTGCGTACCGGGATTGCCCGGCTAGCACAAGATGACGACGAACTTGCTTTAAAATTTGTCTCTAACGGCGCACCTTTACCTCAACATCAAATCAGGGTAATCGACCCGGCCGGACACGAACTACCAGAACGTCACGAAGGACGGTTAGAATTTCAGGGCCCGTCGTCTACCAGTGGTTACTATCGCGATGCTGAAAAAACGCAAAATTTATTTGATGATGACTGGTTGGATACAGGCGATTTGGCATATATCGCGAATGGTGAATTATTTGTAACCGGACGTATAAAAGATATTATTATCAAAGCCGGACGTAATATCTATCCTCATGAACTTGAAGAAGCTGTCGGCAATGTTGCCGGTATCCGCGCTGGTCGGGTCGCTGTGTTTGGTAGTAAAGACGAGCGCAATAAAACTGAACGCCTGATTGTTGTGGCTGAAACTTACAGCAAAGATAACAATGAACTCGAACAGTTACGTACAACGATTCACGAACTCACAATGGATCTCACCGGCACACCAGCGGATGATATAGTGCTCGCACCACCAGGCTCGGTATTAAAAACATCAAGTGGAAAAATACGCCGGGCAGCCAGTCGCGAACTTTTTGAAAAAGGCGGCATTAATAAGCATCAACCAAGCGCTTACTGGCAAATAATACGCCTTACGTTTGCCAGTATATCACCTCAATTCAGACGTCTGTGGCGTTATGCCAAGGCCGCTATGTATGCACTTTATTGCTGGGTTATATACTTTATATTGGCATCCATTGTTTGGTTAGCCACAATGTTTTTACCCGGCTTTCCGCTACGCTGGTCAATCGCAAAGAATTGCGCCCGGCTATTCGCCAAAGCAACGGCAGTACAAATCAGCGTGCATGGAATGGAAAATATTCCAGTAGTTGGTAACCCCTATGTATTGGTTTCTAACCATGCAAGTTATCTGGATAGCTACGCACTGTTAGCCACATTGCCCGGTTACATTCGCTTTATAGCCAAAGCAGAATTAGCCAAATATTTTTACAATCGCATCCCTTTAAAACATATTCATACGGAATTTGTTGATCGTGACGATACACGTAAAAGTATTGAAGACACTCATCGCCTGAGCAATATACTTAAAACAGGCAATGCATTAATGTTTTTTGCTGAAGGTACCTTTACGCGTGCACCCGGATTAAGGCCGTTTCATTTAGGTGCATTTACGGTTGCCGCAGAAGCAAAGGTGCCGGTCATTCCTGTCGCGATACGAGGCACGCGATCTATCTTACGTTCGGATTCCTGGTTTCCACATCATGGTTCAATTCACATTGATATTGGTGAAGCTATAGCACCAGCACATGAAAATGATATTTGGCATATAGCCATGGAATTGCGTCATCGCAGCCGTGATTTTATTTTACGCCATTGTGGTGAGCCTGATCTTACCGAAGAATTAAAGTAACGCGTTAAAAAATTTTCCCCACTATCTTCCACTGGTCTTTGCGATGCGGCTTAACACAATATCACTTAACTGTGCGATGACATCCTTGCGGCTCGATGTTACATGCGACCCTTTTACCCAAATAACTTCTTTGGGTTGAAGTGCCGCCTGGTGTAGTGCATTAACTGTCGTTAGCGGCAAAGCTTCGTCATGTTCTGAATTTACTAAAATCACTTTGCGTGGCGATATTTTTCCAACCCATTTAACTGGATCGATATGATGTGCACCCATTGCATGCCCAATCAGATATGAAAAAACGGTACCGAGTCGTTCAGAGTCTACCTGTTTTAAAAAGTTCTGCTTAATGATCGTAATCGGCTTTGCGCCACCCTGCACTATCCATACTCGAGCGATACGCGGGTCCATCACGGCAGGAACGCTAATAAAAAATGCTCCCAGACTGACCCCAATATATTCTAAATGCGCTTTGTCGGTATAGTTTTGTTGCATCAGGTAATCTGTTGCGAGTCCTACTGCTGCAGGTGTCTGCTTTACCGCCCGTTGTAAATCGTGGATACGATAATAAAACTTTACCCCGGCGTAACGTTTAGGTGTATAGCCCGGATACGATAGTGATGCACAGATAACCTGTTTTATTCCAGGTATCAATTCACAGCCCTTATGTCCGGTTTCGAGCCCCCCTAGCAACAACGCTACAGGCAAGGGTTTATTTTGTTGCTGTGCAGGGCGACGCACTAACAGCTTCACTTGCAAGCCACTGTTGGAATTTATTGTAATTTCGCTATACAACGAATCTTGCGTCTGCCATTGCTTATTGATAAAGCTCGATTCTATGGTACCTTTGCGCTGAAGATAATTTTTTGTAGGATCTGAAATAACCGGGATATACACGTACGCCGTTATTATTAAAATCAGTAATAGAAACAGTCCCGTGAGCCAACTCAGGATAGAGACAAAACGCGACATAAGAGTTCCTTTACTTAGGCGAATAAAGTTCTTGCCATGATTAAATCCTTTTAATATTAAATAGTCGATCCTGCAGCTGATATAAAATGAATTAAATTCGATTCATATTGTAAAGAATAAGCAGCAGTCACCGACAACTTTTATACTGTTAAAAAAACTCCGGTTCCATCTCCAGAAAAATACGATAGGCATTGCCCCGGTTACTAGCCTTGAAGGCCGGCATGTTTTGATACTCTGACCAGTCGGTATTGTTATATGCCTCTTCAAACGAATTCTGATTCTGCAGGCCCTTTTTCATGGCACTGAATACGTATTCAAGATACTGCTTGGTAAATGCCAATGACCGTACCACGTCGGTTTCCGCATCGCCATGACCGGGAATAATAAAACGTGGCGCTGGTTTGATTTTGGTAAGGTAATCCAGGCCCTTGAGCCAGTTGCGCACATCCGTCTCGGGACTATCGAGAAACGGTACCCGGCCCTTATAGATTACATCCCCACTGAACAAAACGCCAAGCTCTTTGAGCAGCAGAATGCTGTCACCCGGAGCATGTGCAGGCCCCAAATGACGAATATCAAAAGTCAAACCACCGAGTTTAAACGTGTACTCTTTATCAAAAGTTTTATCGGGTGGTACCAGAAAGGTCTTTTCATCAACCCACGGAAACAAAGCCTCACGTCGTTGCTGAAGTCGGCGCTGACCGGACTCACCCTGACTGGCGCGATCACCACCGACATAACCAAGCGTCTCGACTTGGGCAATCACTTCCGGATTATCGCCATGCTCTTTAAAGGCTTGCAGGCCATAAATGTGATCCGCATGATAATGGCTGACGATTACAATTTTAATCGGCTTGTCAGTTACCTCGCGAATGCGCTGAATCATACGATAACCCAGTGCCGGCGTACCCAGTGCATCAAAAACCACTACTCCTTCGCTAGTAACGACAAAACCGGCGTTCGATGTGTGCCCTTCATTATTGGATCCTGGTACACCTGATTCACCAATAATGTAATACACCGGCTTATTAGGTACCTGATACAGCTCGAATGGTAGGCTTACGATGCCATAAGGTGTCTCCACCGTTGCTGCTGAAGTCGGTAAGCTAATACTAAACAAGCAGCACAAAAGCCAAATGGCCAAACGGTAGTGATTCTTGAATGTAAACATGTTGGTACTCCTAATGTAATCGTAATAAAGGGGTTAAATCTATTTCGTTTTAAATTGTTAAATAAATATTCAGATAATATGTCCATAATTCTTTAAATCTTACTTACTTTGCAAACCATGTAAAATTTTATGCTCTGAACCAATACGTTCATATTCTGCAATAATCTGTGCACCTAACAAAAGAATAACAGAGGCAGCTTCTAAACTCACCAGAATAATAATCGAGGTAGTAAAAGCACCATAAATCACATTAACCAGTGATAAATATGAAAAATACCAAACCAGAAAATGTCGCATCAACTCCCATAACACCGTCGCCGTGACCCCACCAATTAACGCATGGCGAAGTGACAAACGCCCCACCGGCATCACAAGATAGAGTGATGTGAGTAATATAATCTCACCACTTACACCCAGAAAGTAAATCAATAATGTTCCCATAGTACTTAAAGACCACTGATGACCAAACACAGACAACGACTCAACTTGTAAAGAATGTAAAAACCCACTAACAAGACTTACCATCAGCAAACCAACGGCTAACAATAAAATGTAAATATAGGGAATAATGGCTGAAACCAGAAAACGACGACGTTTAATCTCAACACGATGAAAAAATATCACCGACATAGCATTTTCAAGTGCGGTAAAAGCAAATGAACTAAAAAATAACAATAAAATAAAACCTAAAACACCAATCACTTTCCAGTTTTTCAGAAACACCTGGACCTGATCAACCACCACATCAACTTGCCCCGGTGTGACCAAGACCAGGTATTCACGCAATACATTAAGTAACAGCTGAGGCTCCTGAAATTGTGATAACATCACCAGAATCAGCGCAATCATAGGAATAATAGACAACAAGGTATAGTAGGCAATTGCACCGGATAACAAGAATCCCTGATTAGCACGAAAGCCCACAAAAATCTGCTTAATAAATTGAAGCGGATTATTTAATATAAAGTGTGTACCAGTAGAATACATTTGTAACCTTAACGATTGATATAGGCAATACAATGTTAAGTTAGTTTATTAGTATAACCGGGGTCAAGTACAATCGAGGTGAAGTCTTACATTTCACGTTTTATCAAGAGTAAGACATGCGCTCTGTCAGGAATTAATATTAATAAGTTCAGTCAATATTTTAGTAACTTTCTTTTCTATAGTTTTGGCGCTAAAGGGTTTAGCAATAAATCCCTTAGCACCTGAGTTTGTTATTTGTTGCACGCGTTCCATCGT